>BNJU01002962.1_pt1 | contig 174207 bp, 186 predicted proteins | sample 8539281 | NCBI WGS metagenome assembly BNJU01 (sample SAMD00202456, study PRJDB9452) | human saliva metagenome | isolation source: human saliva | place: Japan
TGTGCGTATGCTCCTATGGTGGCAGTCATCAGCAGGAGCATCATCAGTGTAATTTTTTTGTTCATTTGTATGTTATAATTTTAAGTGTGATAAAATTGCTTGTTCTTAAAAGGAAGGGGAAAGAGAGGCACATTTTCATGTGGAAACCTTGTAGCTGTTAATGAGCCGTTTTTCTTTTTCCCGCTTCCATCGTTGATTGTTTACAGATAATATGAAAGAGGCTTGTCGTCGTCATTATCGGATGAAGTGTCAGAAGCGCTTGAATCTGCCGGTATTGAGTTTTGAGAAAACAACATTGCTTGTTGCTCGCTTTGTTCTTCCGCTTTACGGATTTTCTCCAATAGCGAAGTTTGCTCACCCTGCATCTTGGCGATGTTCTCCTTGTACTTATCCAATAGATCTGAGTCTTGAAGCTGCCGAATGGTCTCTTTGACTTCTTTCTCATCAGCCTCCTCACAGTTCTTTGCCCATTTTTGCAGGCGGACTAAGTCACGTGCGAGGACGGACTGCCCTGACATCTCGGTTTCGTCCGATGTGGGCTCAATGGGCAGAATTAATTCCTCACGGGCGACCTCATCCTCATCAACTCGCTCCATCTCGAAATCAACGTCCATCTCGTTGTCCTCTTCCTTCATGTCCTCTTTCTTTTCGGAGTTCTGAGGTACAAAATTATTACTATTCTGCTCTGAATTTTCAGATGAAGAAGCAGAGGGAACTTGTGGGATAATAGGGGAAATGGAACGGCTTTTGCCAATCAGTACAAACTCGGCTTGATCTTCTTTTCCTTCTCCTTTTTGTCCGTCTTTTTCCTTCGTCGCTTCATTCTCCTTAGTCTGCTCATTGCCCTTTTTATTTTTCTTGATAAGGATGCCATACGGAGATACATACCGCATATAGAAGTACAGGATACCCAGCATTATCCAAATGATGATGAGTATCAGTATAAAACTGAAAAGTATTGTTTCCATCATAGTGTTATTGTTGTCTTGCGTCTTTGTTTTGCTGCCGCACTGTTGAGCAATTCCAAATGTTCACGCAGGTGTTCCCTAAGAATGTTGTCTATATATGCGGCTATGGAAACACGCTCCCCCAAGTCCTGCAACACGTTGCGCAGGTTCTGTAGCGTTTCCAGATTAATGGAGAAGGCTGTCCGCATTTGGGAGCGGACGGGATGAAAGTACAGGGAACGGTAGTCCTCTATGGAAAGGGAGGACACGCCGGGCTTTCCCATTCTCGGCTTCCTTTCCTGTTTCTGTTCCGTGTTCCCCGTTTTCCTCTCTTTCTATTCCATCTATCGGTTTTTTTCTTTTGCTGTTTTCGTTCCTTTCGTCTCTTCTAAATTTTTATCTTCCTCCCCTGATGTTGCAGGGGAGGACTCAGTATCCTCGGAAGGGTCAAAGGAGTTTGGTATCGTGACAGGTTTCACCACGACATTGTCTTCTGCCATTTTCTTCAGCTTGTTTTCCAGCTGTTGCTTTCTTTCCTCAATCGTTGCCATTTTCTGTTTTCGTTTTTAGTTTGAGACGTTGAATTATCTCATTGACGAGTTCGTCCAGCCCCTGTACCCGTTCGTAATCCCCTTGCAGGAGGCTGATAGGTAGAGCGGAACACTCCGCGCAGTCCGTATGTGGAAAGTTCGTGAGAGAAGCGGTGCGTGGCATATACATAGCCGGGCAGGAGCGTGAGTTCGTATTCATGGATGAGCTTTGTATATTCATCGATGATGATGTTCCTTACTCTTCTGTCCACCTTGTTCCAGAACAGGATAATGTCCTTTATCCGGGAGTCGGACATCGAAACTCCAATCTCCGTGATAGTCTTGGCGTATGCCAGACATGAAACCAGCGACTGAATATCGGCTTCAATCGGAGAAAGGATATAGTCCATCTGAAGGGACAGTTCCATCAGTTCGGTTGTTCCAGCATGTCCCGGGAAATCAAATATAACCAACTGGTACTTCTCGTTGCTGATACCGTCGATTTTACTTCGTGCAGTCCTGACGGCTTCCTTGGGTGCAGACTTGTAAATTCTGTATGCTTTTTTGCCGAGGTGATGAAAGTACTCCTGCATGGATTTGGAAAGATCTTCGCTCTCCTGAACGATACTTTTCTCACGTTCCCTCAGTTTGTAGAAAGAGTCTTGCGACAGGTCGCAGTCCATCACGAAGAGGTTGATGCCTTGCTCGTAGTACAATATGCTGCTTACGATTTCGGCAAGAGTACTTTTTCCCACTCCTCCCTTTTGGGAAGAGAAGCCCAGAAAAAGGGGGCGTTGTTCTTTGTTCTCCATAATGATAATTTCTTAGTTCATATTATTTGTCTATTTGATGTTTGGATATTCTCTCATTATTAAGAGTCATCAGCAGACAGTTTGCTCTGACTGCGTATGGTTCGGGCGATAGTCCAAAAGGACGATTTCAAGTTCTTACAATTTGTTGTATTGACAATAGTTTGTCATGACAATAAATTGTTATGAATATGTATTGTTCCTTCTTGTCATCTTTGGTGCAAGCAGGCGATAATATGATATATCTTTTGCTTGTGTTATCATACCATTGTTCGCTCGTTCTGAATGCAAAATAAATGATATTTCTGCTGATTTTATTACAGCGATGAAGTGCAGGGAAATACGAGGAAAAAGAGTGAATATCTCTGATAATGAGATATTTGAAAATCTGCCGTAACTTTGCAGGCGAGAATAATACATGGAGGTAACGTCCCGAAGCAGACACCCCAAAAGGGTGGATACTTCAATCGTATCAACTCTTGATATTGGCAAGGTGTGTCTTTGTCCGACAAACTCTGTTTTTGCCGACAAAGACCCTTGCCCCAAAGGGGAGAAAATTACTCCAAAGTCGTAATTAGATAAGGATAAAAACAATGAACGAAAAGATAGAACGATGGGACAGATGGGATACCCGTCTTCCCAAGCCCAAAGACCAGCAACGGGCGATTGCTTTGTTTCAACGTTCGGGCGCAGAAACCAAGTCAGATTTCGTGCGTGGTCGCATTCTTGGAGAGAGTTTCAAGGTCATCATGATAGACAAATCTGCCGTGGAATATTACCGAAAGCTCTCTGAATTGACGGCACAGATTCATAAAATTGGCGTGCTGTATAACCAGACCGTGCGTGCTATCAACAGCTATCACTCGGTCAGGACTGCACAGATTTTACTTGAAAAATTGGAGAAGCTGTCGGCTCAAATCATAGCCTTGCAGGAGCAGGCTATCAATTTAACCATAGACTACCGCAAAAGATGATAGCGAAGATTTCAGCCACGGAGAACCTCGGAGGAGCACTCGGCTATAACTTCAAAAAGGTGGAGAAAGGAGAAGCAAGCATTCTCCTTGCCGCTGAATTGTATCAGGACAAAGAGGGACGTTATACGATAGAAGACGTGCTTGCTGATATGGAGGCATTGATACCGAAGAACTGCCGTACCAAGAAAACGGTGTTCCACTGTTCGCTCAATCCGCACCCAGACGAGAAACTATCCGATGAAAGGCTCACACAGATAGCCAAGGAGTATATGGAGGCACTCGGCTACGGCAAGCACCCCTATATCGTGTTCAAGCACAACGACATCGCCCGTGAGCATATACACATTGTGTCGCTTCGGATAGATGGTGAGGGAAAGAAAATCAACGACAAGTTTGAAAAGCGAAGGAGCAAGCAGATTACCGATGCCTTGGAAAGGAAGTACAATCTTATTCCGAGTTCAAAGGTCAGCAATAAGGAGGAAGTAGAAACGCCCAAGGTGGACATAAGTAAGGAAAATATTAAGGAGCAGGTGTCAAATGTTGTCCGAATGGTAATGAAACATTATCATTTTTGCTCCTTGGGCGAGCTGAATGCCATCCTTTCTGTATACAACCTTGCCGTAGAGGAAGTCAAAACAGAGTTTCGGGGAAAGAAATATGAAGGACTTGTCTATGTCCCAACAGGTGATAAGGGAGACAAGGTAAGTAGTCCTATCCACGCCTCGGACATTGGACGTGGTGTGGGCTATACAGCCGTACAGAACAGGATGCAGAAATCGAAACAAGCCATCAAACCACTGATACCAACCGTCAGGAACAAAGTGTTACAAGCTATGCGTACCTCTCCAAAGACAGAGGAAGAACTTCGGCAACGATTGGAGGAACAAGGCTTGCGTGTGTTTATCCGAAAGAACGAAAGCGGGCGCATCTATGGCATCACGTTCATTGACGACAAGGAGGGCATTGCGCTTAATGGCTCCCGATTGGGTAAGGGATATGCCGCTAACGTATTCAATGGTTATTTCTCCAATCCAACACATAATCCGTTCTTAGATGAAACGCAGTATGGCAGTCTGTCTGCCCGTTTGGATCAATCTGCAACCGTTCACCCTTCGCAGCTAAATACGGAGGAAAGCGACAACCTTGTCGATGAACTTATCGAGGATATGGCAGATGGTTCTTTCCTATCTACGGGCAACGATGATTGGAAAGAAGCTGCATGGCAGCGTAAGCTCCGAAAACTAAGTAAGGTAAATATTAGACGAAGAAAACATTAAATAAACGAGCATTTCTATCTCCCCTCCCCTTCGGAGGGGTCGGGGGAGGCTACAAAAACATAGCATTATGGCACAAGAAGATGATTTAAGAGCATTGGGTAAAGTCATGGACTTTATGCGGGGTATATCGGTGATATTCCTCCTTATCAACTGTTATTGGTTCTGTTACGAGGCATTTCATGTCTGGGGCTTTACGCTCGGCATTGTAGATAAGATACTGATGAATTTCCAGCATACCACAGGATTGTTCTCATCCATCCTCTGGACAAAACTCTTTTGTGTGGTTTTCCTTGCCCTCTCCTGCCTTGGGACAAAAGGCGTGAAAGAGGAGAAAATCACTTGGCCAAAGATTTGGACGATGCTTTTCTCTGGCTTTGTCTTTTTCTTTCTCAACTGGTGGCTGCTGGCACTGCCCATCGGCAAGGTTGGGGCAGCTACTCTATATATCTTCACACTGTCCGTGGGTTATATCTGCCTGCTGATGGCAGGTGTATGGATGAGCCGACTGCTGAAGAACAACCTGATGGACGATGTGTTTAACACGGAGAATGAGAGCTTCATGCAGGAAACCCGATTGATGGAAAATGAATACTCCGTCAATCTTCCTACACGCTTCTACTATAAGAAGAAATGGAACAACGGTTGGATTAACGTGGTCAATCCGTTCCGTGCCTCAATGGTGCTTGGAACACCGGGGTCGGGTAAGTCTTACGCTATCGTGAACAACTACATCAAGCAGCAAATAGAAAAAGGCTTTGCTATGTACATCTACGACTATAAGTTTCCTGACCTTTCAGAGATAGCTTACAATCACCTGCTTCATCATTTATATGCCTACAAGGTAAAACCACAGTTCTATGTAATCAACTTTGACGATCCGAGGAAATCGCATCGGTGCAATCCCATCAATCCTGCCTTTATGACGGATATATCGGACGCTTACGAAAGTGCCTACACCATCATGCTCAACTTGAACCGTTCGTGGATACAAAAACAGGGAGATTTCTTTGTGGAGTCACCGATTATCCTATTGGCAGCTATTATATGGTTTCTGAAAATCTATGAGAACGGAAAGTATTGCACCTTCCCTCATGCCATCGAATTTCTCAACCGTCCCTATGCACAAATATTCCCGATACTCACCTCCTACGATGAGCTTGCCAACTACCTTTCACCCTTTATGGATGCTTGGGAAGGCGGAGCACAGGACCAGTTGCAGGGGCAGATAGCCAGTGCCAAAATACCACTGTCTCGTATGATAAGCCCAGCTCTCTATTGGGTGATGACGGGCGATGATTTCTCACTTGACATCAATAACCCTAATGAGCCGAAAGTACTTGTTGTAGGTAACAATCCCGATCGCCAGAATATCTACTCAGCTGCTCTTGGACTATATAACAGCCGTATTGTGAAACTCATCAACAAAAAGAAACAGCTCAAATCTTCGGTGATAATCGACGAGTTGCCGACCATATATTTTCGTGGACTGGATAATCTTATTGCCACAGCCCGAAGCAACAAGGTTGCAGTATGTTTGGGCTTTCAGGACTTCTCACAGCTCACTCGCGATTATGGGGACAAAGAAAGTAAAGTGATACAGAACACTGTGGGCAATGTCTTCTCCGGGCAAGTCGTTGGCGAAACGGCTAAGACATTGAGTGAGCGCTTTGGTAAGGTCTTGCAGCAACGGCAGTCCATGACCATTAACCGTAATGACAAATCGACCTCTATCTCCACACAAATGGATAGCCTTATCCCTGCAAGCAAGATTTCAAACCTCACACAAGGCATGTTCGTAGGGGCAGTATCCGATAACTTCGACGAACGTATCGAACAAAAGATTTTCCACGCAGAGATTGTGGTGGACAGTGCCAAGGTCTCTGCGGAGATGAAAGCCAACCAGCCAATACCAACAATAGCAGACTTTACAAACGAAGATGGCTCCGACAATCTCAAAGAGACTATCGAAGCCAACTATAAGCGGGTCAAGCAAGAGGTATTAACTCTTGTGGCTTCAGAAATAGAACGGATAAAAAGCAACCCGGCACTTGCTCGCTTAATCAAAGAGTAGGCTTAGGCAGAAAAAAAGATGGTTTATTTAATAAATTACCTTGTGGAGTGACGGCTTCTTGAAGTGGAACAAACTGTAGTGTACTGTCTTTATATACAGGATAGTGGTCTGTACGCAAAATATCTGAAAGATGTTTCATCTCATAGGGTAATTCTCTTAAACGCTCCAGCCACACTTCCTCAACAAATTTATTTACTGGTAATACTGAAAGTTTTTTACTTAATTCAATTTGCAAATCTGAGGTAGAGCGTGCCCGAACTTGAAAAAGATAATTTACAGCCTCTGGAGTAACTCCTTCACTATATGCTATGGCTTCTGCTGCCATAAGCAAGACTTCTGCATAACGATAGATGCCAAAATATTGCTTGTTAGAAGCAGCTATACCAGTCCCGGAAGTAAGCCAAAAATATGGAGCTGGAGCAAATATTTCAAAGATAGTCTTTCCCTCATCCTTAACCTTGAAGAAGGTATGGAAGTACTGTCGGTCTTTCCCTCTTATATCTCCCTCTGCATAGCAACTCATAAATGCCTGAATAGGCTTGAAGGCATTGAAAGCAACATGCTCTTTAACATTATCCCAGTTCCTAGCCATTTTGGGAAATGCAAAAGAAGCCCGTGTCAATGAAGTTTCCCCATAAACGACATAAAGGTACTCGTCATTGGTTGGAGTTGTTCGAAGCGTATTGATAGCCGACATTTCTTCGTTGGCACCATTAGTTGCGATATGGTGCTTCTCTGACTGGATGACGGGGCGAAGAATAGCGGCGGCCTGTTCATATTTATTCTTCTGTAATGGTTTTCCACTCATATGCAGATATACGTCTCCCAATAAGGCACGGGCAGAAAATGCGGTTACATGTGAATTGTTTTCCTGAAAATTCTTTTCCGGTAAGGTCGCGATGGCATCAAGCAAATCTTTTTCCACTTTTAAATATGCCTTTTCCAAGTTCAACCAAGATTTCTCATGTTGTTTGTCTGGGAATGATCCAAAAGTGCGGATAAGATAAAAGCGATTGAATGCACGGAAGAATTTGGCTTCACCAACAAGTTTTGCCTGTTCTGCCGGGGTGAATCCCTTTGTGTTTGGAATCTGTAAGATGACGGAATCAGCAGCCTCAATTCCATCAAAGCATGCCGTATATATCTGTCTGGCCAAATTCCTGACAGAGGGGTCTGTCATATCTTGCTTTACCAATGCAGGGTAATAACCTTGCGTAGCTTCACTCTCAAATAGTCCTGACAAATAACTTCCCCATGCCAAGGGAATACCATTTTCTTGATCTGCCGAAAGGTAAAGCTGTGGAAGTCCTTTTGTGTAAAGTTTCTCCACTGCAACATGAGCGGCAATCGTGTCACTATAGGCTTTTTCCTGATTTTCAATAATGTCGGAAGGCTCATTTTGACAAGAAAATAAGCAAACCACACCTAATGTGAAAATGAGTATCCCTATTTTTGTACAATATTTCATATGTTGTTTATTTTTAGAATGAATAACTATAACTTACCTGACTGGTCATGGATGAAGATTTACTCAAAGATGCTTCTGACAGGGAGCGGTATTGATAGGCTACACTGGCATTTAATCCATGCCGTTTAAGGAAACGATAACTGGCATGCCATCGGGCATTATAGATCGTTGCCAAATTCCGACCCTCTTCCTGAGTTTGATTCATGGAAAGAGTCAATCCTGTTGTTAAGGCTTGCTTTAGTAATCGTTTTGTACAAGTGAGTGTCGGACCTAATGTCAGAACATTCTTGCGTGATGCATAATTGTTGCTGACATTTACTCCTGCCGTCATTGAGAAGTCCAATGGGGTGAAATCAATGCCATAATTGGCCCCAAGATTCAAAAAACGTGTCAGATTACCGGGCATGATATATTGTCCCTGTTGATCTGCTGCTTCCTGATAACTTACATTGGCTGAGAGATTGTGTGTCTGGGTATCGTTGTTCAACAGGCGCCAGTTCAAATTCATGTCTATACTGTTGTTCAATTGAGTAAATCTCAGAGTATCAAGATTTTCATACGGTGTGCGTTCATTGATGTAATCAAATGAAGACTTGATATTGCGATGCGCCTGATAGCTTGACAGAGTAACTGAAGCAGAAAACTTCTCACTGGGAGTAAAATTGATATTGGTAGAACCTACGAACCGTTTGTTTCTCTTGCTTTTGTCCGGAAAGGTCATCTCGCTGCACACCTCCGCTAAGTGCAATACTCATCTTGTTCTCAAAGAAGTTACGACTGTAATTGACCGTGAGGTTCTCATAGTCGTTGTTAAAGTAATAGGCACCGAGTGTTTCATAATCCGGACTGATCCGTTCATAGCCGATACCTATGGTATTCCCCAAGAAGCTATATGCCAAATCTGCCTTGAAAGCATGATGATAGCTTTTCTCCTTTACTCTTAAATCTCGCTGCATGATACTTATACCATATTCTAAGGATAGTTTCAAATCTTTGATTATGCTAAGATTTCCTTCCAATCCAATAGCGATGTTTCCTTGGGGATATATTCCCAAAGCATCAGCATCAAAAGAAATATTACTCCTTTTATCCTTTGCTGTAAAGACAGTTCCTCCTAACGCAAACTTCTCAGCCTCATATCTGACCTTTGCACCATATCCCCATCGTTCATAGTTGGGACGGATAGATGGATTCAAAGAGTCAGCTTCCACACGTCTCAATAACCGACCGCCCATTGCTGAGATTTGCCATTTCCTCGGAGTCAGCTCAATACCGGCACCGGTAAACTGGTGACCGTTGAGCGTATAGGGGCTAAAGCTCATCGATACATCGCCAATATGTGCCCGAATCCATTTGTAGGAAGGGTGAATGCTCAGCCGATTAGGAAGAGAAGGATAGGAGAAGTTTGCCCCATAGTTATTCAGATTGAAAGATATAGGGATATGAAGCAACTCATACAGCGACATATTTATAGAGCCTGTCAGCTGATAGGTGAAGGACTGGCGAGACTGCTTGGGCGTACTATTGAATTGGGTGGCGTTTGCTGAAATGCTACCACTGATTTTTAGTGGCTTCTTCTTGCGGAACTCTAATATCTCCTCCACATTTGGGCTGATACGGCGTTGCTCCATGCCAGAAACAAGAAGATACCCAAGACTATTCGTATGATATAAGGTCTGTTCATATGTCTTATGTGTGTATGTTGTTATTCCCCTGCTCTCTTTTCAAGTTTGACATCCGCTACAATATAAGATTGCGAGCCATCTTTGACGAACTCCTTGATTCTGATGATTCCCTTTCTACCGTCTGCAGTACGCACTAGCACGAAATGTGGTGCGCTGGTTTTATTGAAGCTTGTCTGATTTGTTTCCGACAATTTTGTGAATTGATTCAGGTCGGAAGGCTTTTTGATGTTGTCAAAGACGGCATTGGTAATGTTAATTCCCATAGAACTGGGGTTGTTAATGAATGTAGCTCCTTGGGCACTGTCTATCTTTGGGAAAGAATTGGCTTCTGCCTGATTGGGTGCAAAGAAGTAGCAGTAATTGAAAGAGGAGTTAAGGGCAAAGAAACCGAAGTCAATCCATGCTCCACACTTTTTCTCCACAATCTTACTTGATGTTACCACACCACCTTCTTTGGCAGAGTAAAAACATCCTACACTGTTCTTTGCCTCATTGATACCGAATTTTAGATTATTCTGCTTGATAATGCCACTGTTTGGTTGGATAATGATGCTTTTCTCTACTATTTTTTCTTCTTTACCATTGCCGGCAATCATCTGTACTTTATAAGTACCAGCATGTTCAAATCGAATTGTTGTCGTCTCGTCTGTAGGAGACATTACATTGGCTCCTGCGCATACCCAGCGATAAGATAACCCACCAGTGGTGAAATTGGTCGTTTCCAGCGTAAGTGGTGCTTCCCAATCCTGATCTACAGGTAGAGGTTCATACGAAAAATCAGCTTGTATAGGAGGTTGCAGGGTCAGACTTTTAGTTAGTTCCTCATATTTACTGCCATTGAATACCTTCAGATGGATTTTATGCTCCCCACCATCCGCAAAGGTTATCGTGCCTGGATGCTGTAGGTTGGATGTAGAGGGAATACCATCTTCAAAAGTCCACTCGTATTGACTTCCACCCTTACTCTTGTTGGTAATAGATACCATGCCCGGGGCAATGTCGTTGAGAGCGATTGAAAAATCAAAGTCTATAGTCATGGCGGAATCAACCCTGATGGTTTGCTGACTTGTCCTTTCCTCTACAGCATTCCACACTCGCAAAGTTATTTTGTGCTCACCAGCCTGAGTGAACACGACCTTAGCCGGAGTTCTCTCATTGGAACTACTGGGGGTGCCACCCTCAAAAGTCCATTCATATGCATCAGCCCCATAACTCTCGTTTTTCAATTGGATGGTTATAGGAGAGGTCTTGTCTTCTGACACCTCTATGGTGAATACCGATTCGATTGGAACGGCAGTCTCCTTGAGACAAGACGATAGCAAAACAGTAAAAAGCAATACTGCTATTGAGCGATATGGAATATTACCGTTGTTCATTTCCCTCATTTGATATTCTGTTATACCATGCACCATGCAGATTCTCTTCTATATATGAATTATCTTTGAACATATAAACCAGTAACTCTAGGCATAGTTCCATACTTTCTTCATTAATCCCTTTTCCATAATTCTTTATTTGACATATGCAAATGGATCATGACAAATATATGTCGCTAATAAACTAATAATTTTAATTCTCTTCATATTAACTTATTTAAACGTTATTATTTTTGCCTGTTTTTCAAATTTACCTTTCTTGTCAATTTGATTTCGGACTGAATTACAAACTCCTCAATTTTATTTTTTTAGATTAATATTCTCCAAAATATTCGTCTTTTTGACAACTTATAATGTGGGCACAATCTCTCTATCTTCGTATATAGTCACATTATCTCTAATTTTTTTCGGCCAATATAGCAAATTCTTCAAAACTATAACACTCTTCTTCTTTCCTCAAAAGAAAACTTCATGAGTAATCCACAAAACTATTGTAAAAAAACCACACTAATGATTTTTTTACCCCATTTACATTATATATAGAATAATCCCAATCTTTCTTTTGCACTAACTTCTTCATCTTAAAATCTCTTTAACACTGTAATCAATATCTTTTATCATACCTTCCGTTTTAATAATAGCTTCTGTTGGTAAGGTAGTATTTCCAGACACTTGCAGCATATATTTAACATCGAACTATCTCTGGAAATCTTCTATTTCATTTATCAAAGTGCTATAGCATCTCAACTGAGTAAATTCTTTTTTTGTTTTTATCCTTTCATAGAGATTACTATAATCAAAAACCAAATAGCGATCATATATAATTTTATTTTTACATAGATAAATGAAGTATAGTATCCTACAAACATTTTTTCTGTTTACTTCAACATCATTAATTATTTTATTTATTCTGTCAAGGCTTACTTCATTATCCACTAACATTGCATGCAGAGCCCATACAATATTTGAACAATCAATCACCTCGGCATTACTATCATAATGCTTTGCTACTATAATATTTATCAGATTTCCGTCAAAAACAGATTTTTTTGACAATATTATATTCTTTTGAACACCTCGTGTAGTTCAATGATTTGATTATTTCATCTTCTCTTTTCATTGGATAATTATTTGAGTTGTGTATATATTCGTATTTTTTTACTTTTTATGGGTTCTATAATTGCCTCTGAGAAACCTCCTAAAGTCTTGCCTCCAGGAATCCATAGCAATTCATCAGCCCCTATTTCATTACCTGATGGTATTCTTAATTTAGAGTGTGTGTTAATTTTAATATCAACTCTAATCAATTTATCACCTTGATGTAATTTTGAAGACCATGAACCTTCTGGAATACCCAATTCGTTTTCAATCTGTGAAATGTTTTTACCCGTTCTTTGTAAAAGTTTGTCCATCTCTATTTTGGGCATTATAAATAATCCATCATCTCTTCCTATTTGTCCATAAGTATTAACAGATTTCTCAAACGAAAGACAAGAAACCTCTCCTTCAAACTTAGCCAAATGCTCTTTTATATAACGTGTCTTTAAATAGGTTTCAGGTGCTGGACGTTCCCCCTTCCTGATACTTAAAATATCCTGTTTGGTTTTACCATTGATAAAAATATCATCAGGTGCTCCCCATTTATCATTTGGAAGATTTTTAGCGTCTGCAAAAGCTATAAAACTTTTTTCTTGTTTTATTACATTCTGCCTTACCTCTGCAGAGAGTTCTGCCCAATCATTGGAGTTCTTCAACTTAGTTATTGCTATTCGATAATCTAAATATTTAGATACTAATTGGTTTTTAAAACTTTGATTCAACGATTCTGGCAACTCTTTGACAAACTTATAGCCACCTTGTCCTAGGTTCTTTAAACCGATAAGCCCCATAGCAGCGTTGTAAATCTCCACCACCTCTTTCACTCTAGGGCTACTAATCATCTGTGTGTTAATCGCAATATTCCCAACGGCTCCTGCAACTTCAGCCATTGCCCAAAGTCTACGGGCCCAATGGACTTTTGTAGCTAACGCTGTTCCTCCACTTAGAGCAATTGTAGCAATATCAACTGCAAGTAAAGAGTTTTTTTCTACTTTGTCGTTAAACAGCTTATCATTATAATACTGTAAAAAAACAGCTGGTACAATATAATATGTTGAGTCTTTGAGCTGTCCCCCTAAAGCTTCTCCTATTAAATCAATTTCTAAATCTTTAGGCAAAAGTAAAATAGGTGAAAAGGGTAATAATTTTGTAACAATTTCATCCTGTTGGTTAGAAGTAATTATGTTTCTTACATAACTTATATGCTCAGTCCTACGTTTAATATCAACCTTACCTTCATCTGTTAATTCCCCTTTATACACATATTGTGTATATCCAGCCATTGTCTCTGATAGTCGAATTGGCTCCAAATTTAGAACTAGTACAGAACTCTGTGACTCGATTCTTGAACTATAAAATTTTGGTGTTTCCAAATACATTGATACTAATATGTCTATGAATCGAGTGTAATTCCGTCCCTCCCAAGGAAGAATTCTCACATCATCCATTCCAGCTATCAATTTTTTTAGCAAAGACGCTTCATTCTCTTCTAATTTTACAAAAAAGGTTGAATAATCTTGTCCTTTTATGCAAGAGAGAAGACGTAAGATAGATCTTTCTGAAGGTTCTTTTATATTTTTTGATGAAACAATTATTTCTATTAAGTCGATTATTCTATTGTATGGCAAAGTCCTCAGGGAAGTAATACAAACAGAATCTATGACTTCATTAACAATCTTTATATCTGTTTTATTACTAAGTGAGGAAAGAGATATGCTATCACTCTTTAACTTCTCATCCGGACAAAGTTTAACTTGTTTTCCCCATATACGCACTACGGCATGAGACATCTGCATTCCAAAAGTATTTCTGTTTTTCCATTCACTTTGATTGAGAAGATGTACTTCTCCTGTTATAGGATTGGATGTACAAGTAGCTGTCGCATACGCATAAACACAACCATCACCCTGATATTTATAGATTATAACTTCACTTGGTTCTGATGTTGTATTATAAAATATTTTGATATTTTTCGCTTTGCTATCTCCTGCTTTAACCCCATTCTGATTAACATAGTCTTTTACATTATTATTCCATGAATAATTATCTATTAGCTTTCCATCCCCACCATAGAGTACATATCCCCAAATACGGTTAGAACCAATATGAATGATTTTCACAATAGTCCCGTCACGAACAGGAGTATTTACACGATAGATGAGTTGTCCAGATGGACTTATTCCCAAATTGCTACCAGAGACCATTGCAACCTTTTCTGTCAAGTTGACTTTTTCACTCTTGTCAAACATGGTAAATACTGCAGGATTGGCCATGACATTCCACTGGAAAGCAGCAAGGTCGGTTTCCGTTTCTGTGTAATCAAGCAAATTGTTTGTTGTTCCCTGCGTACCTTTCCCATATTCAGCATCAAAAGTATGCTGAAGTGTGAAAATGCCATGTCCCAATTCATGGGAAATGGTATGAGCCAATGAATTTACCTTGACACCATTATCTGCAAAGATATATCCAAATCTACTTTTGCGAGGCATTTCACCAAGTAAACCTTCCTTTTGTCCCTCAAACCCCTTGGCTCCATTAAGAACAAATAGGTAGACGCCGTCAAGTGTCCCTGCTTCCTGCTGGTAAGTCTTCTGCAGGTTACGCATTTCTTGGCTCTCCTTGAGTTCCTTGTCATAGCCCCAGAAAGACTTGCCGACCGTACTCAGTAATCCGTCCTTTTCGCTCTCTATTTCCCAGTCATAGTTGCCACGCATACTCTCATCAACATCTACGATAAACTGGACTCCAACGGGATTATAGATGGTATTGAGTTCCTGCTCAATGGCTACCTTATTCAACTTTACCTCGTTGATCGGAACAATAGTTACTTTATGTAATTGCTTGTCATAGCTTACCACACGGAGTTTGCCAATGACTACTCCTTCGTAAACAGCAAAGACATCATAGCTAGCACCCGAAGAAACAGATTTCAAAGTGATGGTCCAAGCCTGCTCTGTTTCATTAAGTCTTGCAGGTAGTGCTGCTGAATTAGGTTCAGAGACAAAACGGACTTTCTTTAGTCGATATTCTTCAGCCCATCATACTTCGCCATCACTATATCATTTTCACCCACTGGAACAAGTTTCCAAGGAGCAATATAACCCTTTGCAAACGGCTTGTAGAAGCGATCTACCTTAACACTCTTCTTGTACCACTTCTCCTGACCATCATCAAAGGCATATTTTCCCTCTCCGCGCTCAAAATGTATATAGCCATACTTGCTTGATAGAGATTCCATGTTGAAATCACCAACACGATCAACACGTTCACAATTAAGTTCTATCTTTTCGTTCTTATTCTCGTTTTCGACACCATTGGTTGTCCCTTCGGTACTTTGTTCTGACGGGCTAATCTGATAGGTATTTCCATTGTTGTCAGTAACCAGCATAGGGAAAATACTATCATACGAAGCATTTTCCGGCACATCTATCTTGATAGTCTGTGGATTACCCTCAGCATCGGTTGTTTCTAATTCTCCTGTATTATGATTGTATATAAATTGTGGTATATCAGGGAGCATAAAGCCCATTTTATATTCACGCATACGGATAGTTGCAGGTTTTATATCCTTACCGCCATCATCAACATAATCTAGGTTGGCAATCTTTGCTTTCTTTTCATCATAGGAAGCTTCGACCGTTCCGTCTATTTGGAAGTTATCCACATTGATGCGGAGTCTGTCAAAACGAAGAGATACAGGAGCATCTATAATGGTCTTCAGTCGGGTTTTTCCACGGCCAGAGTACCAGCCGTCACCCAATGAGACAGCCTCAATGATGGTCATTGGGTAGTCGCCACCAATGGTAACAATATCCCCAGCTTTAATCCGCAAGTTAGGGTCCTGAGAGAGATCAGGTCTCACAGGTTCCTTTCCACAGTCAGCCAGCAACTCGTCATTCTGGCTACTGAGCATAAACTCATGTACGTCCGAAAAGACAGGACGATCATCCGTGCAGAGTGTACCTACACGCCATTCGTATGTCCATCCCGGTTTCAATTGGGCAAGTGTAAGGTATTCACCGGCAACACGTGTACTGCTCCATTCGTAAACATTTAGCTTAGTCTTAGGACGACATTCCACCACATACCCAGTTGTGCCAATAACCTTGTTCCATGAAAGTTCTACCTTGGCAAAGCGGGGAAGGGCTTTCAATCCGGTCGGAGCCTGACAATTGTCATTAAGATAGAACCAGTTGATTTCACTGAAGCCGCCATTCTCAAACATACCGACTTCATCCACCCCATCACGGGAAATTGCCTGTACTTGCCAAGCATAGCGTCGATTTGGAAAAAGGATAGGTTCAAGATGGGTATAGGTCAACGTTGTATTACGGGTACGAATACGATAAATCTCATTGCCATAGGCAAACGCAGATTGAGGAGCTGCACCATTGTCCGGCAGTTCCTTCAATACAAACTCATACTCTGTTCCGGCAAGTCCCTGATGGCGGGGCATCCACTGGAAACCGATATAGAGGGGTTCCGTGATGCCTATTTGTGCATCTTTCTCCGGAAAATTAAGCAGGGGAGGCTTCTTTACATCAAGATAAGAGCGTCCACTGTGCCAGTCGGACAAAACCCGTCCTGTATAATAGTCTATTACTTGAACGGAAAACTCTGTATATCCGACAGGAAGCTGCCCGTTTCTCAGATTTCCGTTGGTTTGGAGGTTCTGAGGCTGTAGATAAGGGGCGAGATCAATATTAGTCAGACGTGTCGGCACATTGGCATTGAGTTCCAATATTGGATAATTGCCCTCCTCACGACTTGAGGCAAGAAACCCTGTACTCTTAATCCTAATACGCAGTTTGGCAAAGAGAAGGGGTTGCTGCAAATCACGATTTAGAAGAGTGACAATGAGTCTGTCCCGGCTTCCACTATAATAATCCGACAAGTAAGGACTTTGGGGTGATGACCATTGGACGGTAGCATGAACAGGATAGTATTGGGCATAAAGCCGCTGTCCCTCCACAAATGTAAAGAGAATGGATACTAACAGTATTTTGAATAGTCCACAAAACTTCATTGACTTTATGCTCATATTACCTGCTTATGTATAGTTATTTCTTTTTCTTTGTAATCTTAAGTGTCGATTTCTCATTACCTACGGAAAGCTCTACTCCAAATGTCCCGTCTATATCGCCACGCAATTCATATTCAAATGTCTGCTTTTGGGTCTGTTGTATCGTTTTTCTGTCCATTTCTGCGCCAGTTGGAGAGAGAAGGCGTAGGGTAAAGTGATGCGGTTCTTTCAACTCTACATATACCTTAAAATCACCAGTTGTAGGATTTGGAGTAACTAAGAACTGTCTGATTAATCCGTCCTTGCCGTCGGGCAATACAACACTTCCTTCAGCAAGAACCTCAAGCCGTTGGGTTACAACAGTAGAACAATCTCCTAAATAGCCAACGAGGGTTATTTCGTAAACACCGGCTTCGGGGATTGTAAAGGTTACTCTTTCATCAGATCTGCTTGTTACAATTGCATTTGCAGGCAACATCCACTCCAGTTTATCCGCACGGATTCGACTGATATTGACTGCATGAATAAGAGCTCCTACAGTAACGGATGTAGGAGCTGTCATGTCCAAAGGAAGATCTGTATCACTTACCTTAACTTCAATTTCAGCCATGGCAGTACACTCACTTTCATTGGTAATGACTACACGATATTTACCTTCTTTTGATACAACTAATTCTTACTTGTTTCCTGTACCTGTTGTCCATTATGAAACCATTGATAAGTTACATTTTCCACATTTGCCAGAGCTGTTATTTTGCGAGACTGCTCATGGCAGAGTGTAAAGCCCTCGTCAAGTTTCACAATTAGAGCTTCTGGCTGTTCAAGTACAACTCTATAGTGTAAAGAACAACCAGCTTTGTCTGTGATGACGGCAACATATTCACCAGCTTTTAGATTCTCGCGATTAGCCGTTGTAAGGTTATTGTCGTCTTCCCAATGTATGGTATATGGTGCAGTTCCTCCTGACAGTTCCAGGGATATGGCACCATTATTTGCATCATGGCAAGTAGGATTGGTAATCTTTGGCTTGATGGATATTGCATCAGGTGCTGTAACTTCTACATTGCCGGTAATAGAACAACCACGGCTGTCAACAATCCTGACAAAGAAACTTCCCGCTTCCTCAATAGCCAGATTAGCTTCTGTCGCTCCTTCCTTATTCCACTCATAAGTATAAGGAGGTGTGCCACCTGTTACTGTTGTGGAGATAAGTCCATTTCCACCACTACAAGATGGGGGACGTGTTGTAAATGACAGGGTAAGTAAATCAGGCTGTTTGAGTTCAATAACAGCGGATTCTGCAGAAATACCATTTGCATCAGTAACCTTGACTTGATATTGGCCTGCTACGAGGTTGTGTGCAATACTATCCATCTGTAATGGAATCACTTCTTTGGCACCACCTGATATTTGTACCAAGTATAGGTGTATGGGAGTTGGGCAGAAACGATAGGTTTGCCACCTTTCCCATGAGCAGCTAGTTCTCCGTCACTGTCATCATGGCAACTGACAAAGTGAGCTTCTTCAATATCTACAGTCAACATTGGAGGGGCAGAAAGAGCTATCACTAATTGAGCATGGCAACCACAAGGTTCTTGCTTGTCTCCGTTTCCAAGTGAGGAGTATCGCATATCTTCTGCAATAGCCGTATATTCCCCGCGTGAAATATTTCGAAGTGTATAGATGTATTGGGTACCGTCAAGCCGTGATTCCGTCGGTGTAAATAATTGTCCATCACTTGTTCGGATAAAGCGAATGGTATATCCCGATGCAGATGGCGAACCTCCGGAAACTGCAATCTGTATGGATCCGTCTGATGATTGATAAGCCAATGGACTTGTTTTTGCTATTTCCTTTATACTGACAGCCTCGTCAGGCTCTGTCAATGTTATTTGGTGGACAAGTTCTTCACCTGAAGCTGATTTGGCAACACAACCATTACTGTCCTGTACACGAAGTGTATAGTTACCGGCTGATAATTGTTTGAATATAGTACTTCCCGAACTGAAAGATTGTCTTTGGACAACAGAGCCTCCTGCATTCATCAATTCTGCTGTAAAATTCTCTGTTCCTCCTGATGCTGTCAGTGTAACCTCTCCGTCATGCCCAGAGAAACAACTAACATTCTTTTGGGTGAAAGAATGAGTGATGGCAGGACGATTACTGATTGTAGTATTTAAAATGTGATTGGGTGTTTCAGTGTATGTGGCTAAGCCGTTGCTGTGTGTTCCCCTTAGCTGGTATGTATATGTACCTGCGACCAGATTGTTGATCCTAAAACTGTTTTCAGCATCAAGAGCATCCACATTAAAACCTGCACCTCCTACTTGAAAGAATGCCAAAACCTCACCTGGCCAAAGGGGTCTGTCCAGAAAAATGCGTATGGAGGCATCTCCCGATTGATGGCATTGTTCCAATGTTATATCATGGGATAGAATATGAGGAGCAGAATAGGTCGGTGTCAATACAATCTTTTTATAGTCTGCCTCATTTCTAGTTTCGTCAGTTATGGCATTGATACGGAAAAGAATACTCTTACCTTGCTGTATCAGGCTGTTAAATGTATTCTGGTCATATAGGTCTGTTCCCTTGAATGTAACAACAGATTTTCCTTCACTGTAAGATACTGTATTAGGCATGTCATGCCAAGAACTTTCCCCCCGATACTTGGTATTGCCACTTATAGGTGGATTCGACAAATCCCTTAGTTGCTTTCAGCGTAATATCATCATTGTCTGGTAACAGTTTCAATGAACTTTCTGTACCTTGTCCTCTATCTGTAAAATAGTGGAGATTAATGGAGATAGGAATAATTTCTAGATGAACCATTAGGGTCATTTTATCAATAAAGGAATTTCCAGCATCTCCCTTGTCAAAATCCATTTTAATATAAGGCAGATTACTGTTCCATCTCATTATGTCCTCTGCTTTATATTTGCCAGGGTTTATTATAGCTGTTGTTTGTTTTTTGCTCCATATCCTAATTTGACTAGGTATATTTTTTGCAGTAGTTAAATAGTCCCTTGTGAATGTAGGAGGAGCATCTCCTATACTATGCTTATCTATGCCACCATGTCGCCAACGAAATAACTCCTCTTCATGCCCATAGCTACTTCCATAAAATTCAAGTTCAACAAATTTCATAGATCTACCATGATTTACGATTCGGTCAAAAGATAAACTAAGCCTATATTTTCCATCTGTTTGTCCGTAAATCCACAGTGGTAACAAATTAAAAAATGCAGTAAATAAAAAAAATCGTATATATCTCATTTTCATAATGCTACACCTTTCTTAATAGTTATCGGTTTATGTACTTTTGTTTTAACAACTATCATATATTCATTTGTTTTCCCCTGCAGTATATCCGAATCTACGACTTCTCCTGATACAGGCAGGTTTTCTCTATAAAGAATTTGAGTATTTGTGGCGTCAAGCTTTATATAAAGAAATAGAGATAACATCCTTGTAGGGTATATCCCATTTTATTGCAATGCCTTCCGACAAAATTTTTAAATCAAATTTGACCACATCATTTCCATTCTCTTCTTTTAGCGATTTTATTTTTACCGGAGAAGATAAGGAAGAATGCAACTGGTTGATGGCATAGGCCATCACTTGATATTGATAACTTTTTCCCGATTCAACATCATTATCTTCATATATAGTTGTTTTTGGATTCTCTATACGTTGAATCCTTTGCTTCGTTTTATCATCCACATCTGTACGTGCTACGATATAGCCCGCTAACTGTGTTTCTCCGCTACTGACCCATTCTATAATATTCTTGCCTGTTTCAGCGATACCTTTGGTGATGACAGGTGCAGTAGGTGGGATAGTCTGTGGTTTTGATACTTCAATGGTTTGACACTGCCCTGATTGATTGTATCTCTCATCAAGGGACGTCAAAGCATAGTAAACCTTATCGTTAAGATTATTGAGGTTTACACTATCCGTATAGTATGTTTCACGAATAGCCACGTCTGTGATGGGTATCAGTTCTTCTCCACTAGTCTGTCCTCTATACAAGCGATAACCGTATATATCGATATCATGATTTGCATCCCATGAGAGATGGACTGCGCCAAGGCTATCTATATGGGCTTTCAGTCCTTTTGGGATTGCAGGTGGCACACTGTCAATGGGTTGAATCAGTACAGGAAGAGACTGTGTGTAAGCCCCTTGCTTAGCCTTAGCTTCAACTTTATAGTAGATATGTTTATTTATTTTTTCTATATGATATTTCCTGCTTTGTGAGCTAATGCCTGAGGCAAGGATATCATAGTGCCTCTCGTCTGTAGAATAAAGTATGTTAAAACAGTTGATTAAGTCTTCTGATTTATCATCAAACTCCCAAGTAATATCTGCTCCGCCCAAATTGTCAAATTGAGAGCCTGTTATCATTGGTGCAACTTTAAGTATAGGATAGGCAATGCCAGAGACAACACTGCTATAGTTTCCCCTGCTACCAAAAGGTGTAACTCCGACCACGCGATAGTATATGGTCTTTCCTAGTGGTATACTGTCCAGATAGGTAATAGGTGCGTAAGGATTTTTATCTGTATCCGCCATACGGGTTACAGGTAGTTCAGAAATCTGCTTAAAATGTATCCCATCCTCGCTCCTTTCCACAAAATATGCAGAGTAAAGATAGGATAATGTATTATAATCCCATGTTAGCTGTGCTCCAGCCTCACTACATTGAACCGATACCCCCATTGGTCTAACGAGCTTAGTTGTATCAGCTGGTACTGCGAAGATAGCACCTTGAGTTATACTTCGCTTCTTTTTAGGGACAAGAGGAGTAATGCGATATAAATAGCGTTCATTATCTCTTATATCTGTATCTTCCCATCCCCAACCAACTTCCTTGGCTACAGGAAAACATAAGTCAGCTGCATATAAGGAGAATAAATAGCGTTGTTGGCGGGCTTCATCAAGAGCAATGGCTTTTGACATCGGGCTTTCACCAAGGCTAATTTCAAAATCTTCTCCAAATATAGCCTGTGCTATTACTGCTCCCATTGGATATTTCCCTGCAAGTTCTTTCAACTTATCCGTTTCCATTGGTTTAAGAATATTTGCGAGAATTCTTACTTCTGGTTTGTTTAACACAGTTCCTGAGCGTGATACTGTGAGGCGCTCTAAGCGTACTCCATATTCGTTGAGTAGTGCCCAGCTTTCAGCGTCAGTAGGTATCCAACGAAGAAGTATTCGATTGGACTGTATTTCCGCTCGCCCTCTTATTTCAGATGTTAGCTTCTGTTGTGCATATCCTATTATTGAGTACGTACAAAAGAAAATCAAAAGAGAGATAACTTTAATATGTCGCATGTTTATTTGTTTAAATTGAGCTGGTTGGTAAATATAAAATTAGCACTGCTGGTAATTGTCCCATCCGGCAGAACATAGCTGATAGTTGCTTTATACCTTCCCTTTTTTAGTACTGGCAGAGAACCCATGACAAACCTGTTATAGACTTGTGGTATGACAGCTTCTTGATTATTGATAATGGAGTTTTGTAAATCTCTATAATCTTTGAATGAAACCAGCGAAACATCAAAAACGAGTGGGAATCTATAATTAGATAGGTTTACCGTTTTAGCATGCATCTTGGATAGATAATCCAGACTTGGCGAGAATGCCTTATATGGGGGAACGCCGATAGGCTGCTCTTCTCTTAATATAAGGTGTATATTACCATAAGGATACCCTTCATAAACAAGTGGTATAACTGTATTTGTAAAATACTCCTCGTTGAGGTCGGAACGAAGAGAGAGCAACGGCATGTATTGTGTCTTCTCTACGCCCAAAACTTCTGCTTCATCAAAGGATTCCTTACTTTGCACTTCTGCTCCCAATGTTAGGGCAATACCTGCATCCAAGGCTACATCTTCACGGACTTTCACGCCCTTCATCTTATCTTTGAACGTTTCATACTGACTCGTTGCAAAATTGTATGTAAGTATGGACTGCTCAAGGTCACTGGAAATCGTTGCACTGGCCTTATTTCCGCCGATATGCCCGGAAAAGTCTTCGTCATTATTTGTTTCTAAGTTTTCGGGAGATTTGCCACTTATGTCTGCATTGCCTTTCTGCATGGCAGAATATGATAAATCCAATGAATACTCAGTGTGTCTTTTTAAGACAGGAAGAGTAAACTCCAGACGGTTTTCTGCTTCGTTATAGTTAAAGTCGGTAACGATGCGTCCATTCTGTTTTGTTACGAAAGCCAGTTTGTAGTCAAATCCTTTCTCAAACAGATATTTCTGTCCAAACTGTAATTGCACATATCCCTTGTCATACTCCTTAGTCAGAAGATATTTCTGACCAAGTACAGGGTAAGAATATACAATGTTCTGTACAGGTATATCCGAAGGAGCACCTCCTGTTGTAAAATGGCATACTTTCTCTTCATAGGCATACTTACCTGAAGTCAATACTTGTTTCCATTCGCCATTCCTCAATTCTTCAAACGATACGGACTTCAGCTGTCAACTCTGTGTTAGGCGGCAGAATCTCTTTAGATTGGAAACGGACATCGGTCTTGTCTTTTCCCCAAATGAGCTTTCCTGCAATGCTTTGATTACTCTTGTCTTTAACGATAAAATCCTTGAGACTAATCCGATAGTAAACTGTTTCTCCATCTTCACCAGTTGCCTCGAAGCTCTTCCCCATAGCAACATTAAATGTGGCTTGGGGTACAGAGAATACGTTTACCTCCTGTTCTCCCTCGGCAGGAGAAAGATCGTTAATCATCGGCTCTGCTATGGGAGAACTTCCTGGAATGATGACATCACATTCTTCTCCGATGGTAAGTTTGAATCGTGCTTTTCCTTTAATAAGCCCAAGAACGTTTAGATTAACTCCCAAATATCCTTTGAAGAATGTCGGGTCAGGAAGCCCTGCCTGAAGAAGAGCTGCCGCTCCTCCTTTTATTACAGGAACGCGAATACGAATAAACCATAATTTAACTTTTACACCTAATTCACCTTGGAGATAGGCATAAGTTTGTCCCTGTGCATACCAGCCATCCATGCCTATGGTGCCGGAACGGCCACGACATTGTGCCTGTGCGTAGTCTTTGAGCATTATGTCGAATCCTAATCCAGCATTGAAGTTGGCGTACATAATTAAGAATTGTATATCGCCCGTCTTCACTGCAAGCTCGGACCCAAAAGCAAATCCTTTACCTGTGCTTAATGCATCAAGATTTCTCCCAAGGCTGAGTCTTCCTGTATCCTGTCCCAAGAGGTCTGTAACAGCCTGTGGAGGAGCAGGCATCCCGGGGATACGATTCCCTGCCATAAAGTATGATCCTGTTTTTACGGCAAGAATATTTCCAACAGCAAGCTGGACACCCAACCTGTTTGTTGGTGTTCCAAGGTGCAGATACCATTCTTTTGGATCTATATGCAAAACACCCCAGCCAGCCTTTCCACGCTCTCCGACACCGCGGATAAATTCTGAAGGTGTATTAAGATAGACATCAGAACTCGCATGCAGAACATGGTTTTGGAAATCCATTTGGATGCATAAGGTGCCAGAAAGTCCTATATCCTTAATGGCATCAGGGATAGACTTGATAGCTTCTTTCAAATGAGGCCAATCATTTTGTTTGAACTGTTCTGATAATTTGGATGGGAAAGTACGCTGCTGCTTTTCTAACTTTTCACTTATGGGTACATTACCACCTCCTTTATTAGGAAATTCTGCGTAACCGTAAAAACCTGCAGAGGCCAATCCACCTGCTTTTGAAAAAATCATTTCAAAGGCAGCCTCCCCATAGGCAGTTCTGCTTATTTCAAAAACCGTTGATGCTTTGAAGCCAAATCCCATGGATGTATCTGGAATATAATTGGCATTTGTAAAACGACCACCATTAGGATTACGCCCTTCCGCACGTACACCCGAGGTTAATGCACCTCCAAGACCATTCAATGTCATTGTGCCAACAATTGGTACACCAGGTTTGAATGTCGCCATACCATCTGCATACCAATAGCGAAAATCTCCTATTCTACCAAAGGCTGCACGTGCTGTAATTGATGCATCGTGCTTAGACCGTTCTTTTTTATTTTCATTTATTTTACCATTAAAAGAGAATCCGAGAGTTACGTCTCCAGCAAATCCATAGCCATAAACAGGATCACCTCTATGCCAGTTTAGTTCTCCGTCCATCTGTATAACACCTGCAATGACAGAATTTACGGCAATAGTCCCTACTTCTAATTTGTCAAATACCCAAGTATGATTTTCATAGTTGGCAAGAAGATTTAATTCCGTTTTTCCAGAGAATAAATTTTTCCCAAGATTTATCCCTGCGCCAATTGTTAATCTGACGTGTTTAGTATCAGAATTGCTAAGCGCGATTTTATTTATGGATAATGGGAAGTTTCCTAATTTTGCTTCTCCTTCATAACCGAAATATTCTGCGGAAATATAAGGTGCTACAGTTGTCAGCTTAAGACTACGAAAACTAATCCTATCAAATTTTGTTTGCGATGTAGAATCACCCTCGCTCTTTCCAAGGGCCATATACCCATGCAGTATAGCTTCAGGAACAAAATGGTCTTCCACTAAACGAAGAGTTATATTTGAGTTCTTCTCAAGATGTGCCTTTGCATTAAAAATAGAGAAATCAAGTGCTTCTTCATTTTTGACCCTAAGCGTATACTCATTGTTGGGTTGCAGATACCCTTCATAGCCTAAGGTCGTATTCTTGCCTTTAAAAGGCAGACCAAGTTGACCAGAGAACTCTGCGGAAACAAGTTCATTGGCAATAAGGTTTAAACCGAAATGATCAACAGAGAAACGCCATCCGTCAGCACTACCTCTATCTAGTGAAAGAATGCTGTCTGCAGCGAATAACCCTGTAATTCCGTAGTCATCTATTAGTAAACCTTTGACAGAAAAACTCGCTCTTGAAAAAGCTTTCGGTAACGTTATAGAAACATTCTCCGCATACACGCCTCTCCACAAAGCTTGTTCATCAGGAAGATAACCGTGTTGGTATTCTTGAGGAAAACGTGTTATGTTAGAATTTCGCTTGCTACTGAAATCCAAAATGACATTATCAAGTGAGAATATATAGTCTTTCAACCCTTTTATCTCAAAACTTGGCAGGTTTAAAGAAACCAGTAAATCATCCCAACTGTCTATGACAGTGCTGAAATGTCCGATAACCTGATTTAAGGAATTATCTTCTTTATTGAAATCATCTGTTGATAGTCTATTTTTTATTCCGCTTCCCTCTATATTCTGCCCTCCCGCCTTTACAATTAGTGAGGTTGGAAAATGGACTTCTGCATCTATCGCTATACTATGAAAACCATCACACCCAATAGTCATGTAGGTGTCACTTTGAGAAATACCCCTATCCTTACTTAGTCCATTACCCTTAAGAACAATCTTTGTATTTCCGCCATTGAAAGGTATCTCAACATCGTGCAGGAGCGAAAGTTTTAATTCTCCTGCCAAACCACCTGTATGTGTTCCTTTTATTCCTTCTACCCCAAAGAAAAGCACTGTACGCCCGCCATTTGTTCCTTGTGGAATGACCGCCTTTGCGTAAACGCCAAGCTCTGTAGAAGACGTCTGCAAGGCAAAACGACTGATGGCAATCGTTATCTCCATACCACCAATCGTTCGTTTCAAGCCAAGAGGAAGATTTATGCCTTCTGCATCGTTATAATTCAAATCCTCCACATAAGCATTGCTCGCTGCAATGCGGGCAAACATATCATTGAGTTCGTTAATCTGCTGTACAGAATTACTTTTAGTCTGAGCATAGGATACATGTATGCTCAATAGTAGGATGCAAAGCAGAAAAACGATTCGCTTGTATTTGCTAATATTGAGCTTTGGAAGACCCGCAATTGCGAGAGTTATTTTTTTCATGTGACAAATTCAAAAGATGTGAATCGTTCGTATTTATAGAAGTTTCGTTGAGATAAGGAGTTCTCGGATATCTATACTAAGTAGTGCAGCTATCTCTAAAAGCACTTCCAATGGAGGCTATACCTTGTTGGAATACCATTTTGATATGGCATTTTCAGACATAACCATTTCTTCGGCAAGTCACTTACCGGTCAGCTGCGTTCCTGTTAAAACTGCTTTAATTCTATTTATTACCACCATAATCTGATTTTATAACCCATAAAATATTAACTTTCGTTTGCAAAAGTAGTTAAATTTTAGCGACGCAGCAAACATTTTCTTCTTTATTTTTTATATACCCATCTTTTTCCTGTTATTTCTTGACTATTCTCGCTAATTCCTTTACTCTTAAATCTTTAAGAATGTTACTATAACTTAGCTGCTTGATAACAGTATTCACCATTAAATTTAGGAAAATGGAATCAAACAGCAATGACAATTATGTGCTGGTCCTGGAAGACCGCACGGAGGTGAAGAATGAACAGGAAGCGGGTAAATTATCCGTCGTATCCAGTGTTGACGACAAGGGAAACCTTAAAACCACTGAGGCAATCGCTGCCAATCAAGCAGCATTCTTGAAGTTCAACAACAAGGATGGACTTCTCAAAAACTTCATGACCAACTTCCTCAAACAGTTCAACAACCCGACTCATTTCGGATTGTACAAGGTCGTGGCAGACAATGTGGAGCAGGGCGTGGACAATCTGCGCACCATGCTACAAAGCCGTGAAAAGCCAGAAAGCAATCAGCAGCTGGCTGAGATGGGCGTTCCCTTTGAGGACTATTTGCCCCAGCAGAAGAAAGCTACTGCCATCGATGAGTCGAAGATTGATTGGAAGCAACTCGATAATCTCGGACTTACCCGTGAGCGATTGGAACAAAGCGGAGAATTGGACAAAATGCTCAATTGGCAGAAGAGTAATCTCTTAACGATTGCCGTACCTATTGGAGACACTACTATCTACACCGAAGCCCGCCTTGCGTTCCGCACGGACGATAACGGCAATATCGGTTTGGCAATTCATCCTTTGAGAAAAGAACCACAGCTTGACTTTCCCTATATGGGCTACAAGTTCTCTCCCGAAGAAAAGGAGGCACTTCTCACTACGGGCAATCTCGGTAAAACCATCGAGGTAACTCCCAAGAACGCCGAACCTTTCTCTGCATACGTTTCTATTGACCCGCAGACGAATGAAATCATAGCCCTGCGTGCCGACCGTGTGAACATCCCTAAGGAAATCAAGGGCGTAACGCTCTCTGATGCCCAGTACAAAGAACTTGTGGAAGGCAAAGCCGTGAAGGTGGAAGGCATGACTGCCAAGAGTGGTAAGACATTCAATGCAACCCTGCAGGTCAATGCCGAGCGAAAGGGCATTGAGTTTATCTTTGGAGACAACAAGAGTTTAAGAGAACGACAGGAACACAAACAGGCTCAGCAGCAAGGCGTACCCCATAAGCTCTGCGGGCTGGAACTATCAGAAAAACAGCGTGAAGCATTGGATAGCGGTCGTACACTATATCTAAAGAATATGGTGGATAAACAAGGGCAACCTTTCAACGCATACGTTCGTATGGACAAGGAACAGAATAGACCACGTTTTTACAAGTGGAATCCTGACAAGAAGCAGGAAGCCGGCAAAGAAAAGGTGGTTGCCGTAGCCGAAGAACACAAAACGCAGGTAGCCGTGAACAACCACGGCAAGACAAATGAAGCCACCAAGAATGTGAAAGAGCCCTTGAAGACGGGACAGACACAACCTACTTCCGAGCAGAAGCAAAAGCAGGACGAGAACAAACAAAAGAAGTCCCGTGGACGTAAGATGTAACCCTTATTTCTATTATCGACTATGACAACTTGTATTATCGCCGAGAAGCCCTCGGTTGCCAGAGATATTGCCCGCATCGTAGGTGCAAATAGTAAGCAGGACGGATATATGGAGTGCAACAGTTACCTTGTTACTTGGGCAATGGGACACCTCATCGCCCTTGCCATGCCTGAAGCCTACGGTTTTTCTGCCTACAAAGCTGAAGACCTGCCCATTCGTCCCAATCATTTCAGTTAGTGGTACGACAAGTATGTAAGAACAAGGAGTATATATCCGATCCAGCAGCACTAAAACAGCTCAAGGTGATACGCTCCTGCTTTGACAAGGCAGATCGTATCATTGTCGCCACCGATGCAGGGCGAGAGGGTGAGCTTATCTTCCGCTATATCTACCAACATCTTGGTTGTAGAAAGCCTTTCGACCGCCTTTGGATAAGTTCACTCACAGACAAGGCTATTCGTGAGGGACTTTCTAATCTCAAGCCTGGAAGCCATTACGACAATCTCTATTATTCCGCCAAGGCAAGAAGCGAAGCCGATTGGCTTGTGGGCATCAATGCAAGCCGTGCATTGTCCATTGCCCGCAAGGGAGGCTATTCATTGGGACGGGTACAGACCCCGACATTGGCTATGGTCTGCCGTCGGTACATAGAGAACCGTGATTTTTCTTCCGTACCCTATTGGAAATTATCCGTTCTCACAGAAAAAGAGGGTTTGTCACTGAAAGCCATTGGCTGTAAAGACTATGAGAATGAAGCATTGGCACAGACTGCTCTCGCTACGCTTCGCAGTCAGAGCCAGCTTACAGTGGAATCGGTCGTAAGAAAGGTGGCTGGTACACCGCCACCACTCTTGTACGACCTTACTGCCTTGCAGAAGGATGCCAACAGACGCCATGGCTTTTCTGCAGACAAAACCCTCTCGATAGCCCAAAGCCTCTATGAGAAGAAAATCACGACCTATCCCCGCACTGGCAGCCGATACATCAGCGAGGATGTCTTCGAGGAAGTCCCCGCCCTGCTGCGCAAGATAAGAGAAACACTTCTGACTCCGCTTAACCGCCATTCTGTGGACAATACCAAAGTTACCGACCACCACGCCATCATCCCGACTGGTGAAACACCATCAGGATTGTCGACAGATGAAATAACTATCTATCAAATGGTAGTTAATCGCTTCATAGAAGCCTTTTATCCCGATTCCGAGGAAGAGCGTATGCAGGTGCGGTTTACTGACGGTACCAATACCTTTACTTGGAAAGCATGCCGACAAATCTCTTTAGGCTGGAAAGCTGTACAGAAAGGTAAAGAAGTAGAAGCAGAAAGAAAGAGGATAGCGATGAACAGATTTTGTCTTCATTGCCAAACTTAACAGAAGGTGAAGTCCTATCACTTGTCAATGCGGACATCACCGAACATAAGACCAAACCTAAACCTCTTTACACAGAAGCGACACTGCTTTCTGCTATGGAGAACGCCGGCAAGGAAGTGAAGGAAGACGATAAGCGCAAGGCAATGGCAGAGTGTGGTATTGGAACACCTGCCACCCGTGCCAACATCATCGAGATGCTTATTCTCCGTGATTATATCCGAAGAGACAAGAAGGCTATCATCCCCACCGAAAAAGGCCTGGCAGTCTATGAGATTGTCAAAGATAAGAAGATTGCCAATGCGGAAATGACAGGCAGTTGGGAACTAGCCCTTGCCGCTATTGAAGCAGGAAAGATGCCATCTGAAAGGTTCTCACAGGGTATCAACTCATACGTGGGAACAATCTGCGAGGAACTCCTCTCGCTTTCTTCAGATCAGAAGTCCTATCCTGTCTACCGCTGCCCAAAATGTGGACAGAAGAGTGTCGGTATCTATGCCAAGGTAGTCAAGTGCAGGCATGAAACCTGTGGCTTCCACGTGTTTCGTGACGTCTGCGGCATACATCTCTCTGAAGATAACATCCGTGACTTGATAAGTTCTGGTCGTACGCCTATCCTTAAAGGGCTGACCAGCAAGGCAGGTAAGAAATTTAATGCCCGTCTTGTTCTGGGTGAAGACTACACTACTTCCTTTGAGTTTGAGAACAAGAAAGGAAAACAAAGAGGGAGATAATCCTGGCAGAAACAACGAGGAACAGATATAGGTCGGGAGATACAAGTACTACCTCCCGACCTTTTTACCTCCACTTTATTAAAAGAAAACACTATGGCATACAATAAGAAAGAAGTCCTGCAAGCCAACACGGAGGCTATCCGTGTGATCTTGCGCCTGGAAAAAGAACGCCGCGAAGCCACCGAAGCTGAGAAAAGTATCTTACGAAACTATCAGGGCTTCGGTGGCTTGAAATATGTACTCAACCGCACAGATAACCCCGATGATATACGCTATTGGAGCAAGTCTGAGCAGAATCTCTTTGAACCTACCCAGCAGCTCAAACAGATGATTTATCGTGAAGCCGTAGATGCTAACACCGCCAAGCGGTATTGGGAGAGCATCAAGGCAAGCGTACTGACCTCCTTCTATACTGATACTCGTATCGTCTCTGCTATCTCAGACGCACTTGCCTCCACAAACCTGCAGATAAGACGATGTTTAGACCCTTCTATGGGTATGGGTGCCTTTGCCGAGACCTTTGCAAAGCAAGCGGGTGTTGTAGATGCAATGGAAAAAGACCTGCTCACTGCCCGCATTAGCCAAGCTCTGCACCCCTATGGAAAAGGCAACATCTTCGTCAGAAATGAGCCTTTGAAGCTATTGGAGAGCTGGAAGACAAGGATAAGTACGACCTTGTAACAAGTAACATTCCTTTTGGAGATTTTATGGTCTATGACCGAGAGTATAGCAGAGGCAAGGACACTCTTAAACGTGAGTCCACACGTGCCATTCACAATTACTTCTTCGTGAAAGGTCTGGACTGCATCAAGGAAGGTGGCTTACTGGCATTCATCACCTCACAGGGTGTATTGGACAGTCCCCGCAATGAAGCCATACGCCGTTACCTCATGCAGAACAGCCGCCTTATCTCCGCTCTCCGACTAACATCAGGTCTATTTTCAGACAATGCAGGTACGGACGTAGGCAGTGACCTCATCGTCCTGCAGAAGCAGACTAGTAAAGAAATCAGCAAGGGAATTGAACAGCAGTTCGTAGAAACTGTTTCCGTTCCCAAGGAAGAAGGCTCTACTGTCGTCTTCAAGCATAACTCACTTTTTGTAGGAGATTGGAAAGACATATCTCATCGCACCGTTGCCACAGAGCGCATAATGGGTACAGACCCTTATGGAAGACCGGCATGGGAGTATCGGTTCACAGGAGGGATTGAGGAAATGGCAGAAAGTCTCCGAACACGGCTCTCCCTTGAAATGGAACAACGTATCGACCGTAAACTATATGAAACAGGTATACCGATGACAGAGGTAGAGCGAGAGGCAGAAGCGGAGAAACAGCTTCGCAAGTTGGGTATTACCATAATTCGGGAAGAAGAAACAGAGAAGACAAAGACTGAAGACAAGGGTATAAACGATGCCTATAACCTCATGCCCGACAGTATCAGAAAACAACTGCCTAAACTTTACAGCACGGAAAAGGAACTCATTGGCGATAAGGTTGCCTATGCACGCTATTTCTTCCCTATGGGAGCATACACAGCCTACCTTCTGGAATATGATCCTAAGAGCCGCATTGGCTTCGGTGCTGTCACGATGGGTTACGGCTGGGAGCTTGGCAATATGTCCCTCGATGAGATGGAAGGCGTAAAAGTAAGAGGACTGGGCATTGAACGTGACCTGTACTTCTCTCCTAAGAAATTGCACGAGATAGCCGAACTGGAAGAAATAGTCAGGGGACAATATACCAAAGAAGAAGTGGTGGCAGAGGAAATCAAGGAAGAAGTGGTAACAAAGGCAGAAACAGAGAATAAGGTTAAGGAGACTGTAACCATTGCTTCTGAGAACGATACGCAGATAATGGAAAATACCGTTCCTAACGGCGAGACAATCCCATTACAGCCATCATCATCAGAGTCCGACCCCACAACAATTAGTATCAGAACAGCCTTCCATGACTATTGAACCTGCGCCCGAAGGCGTACCCGCCTTGACACTTCATCATCAATACGAGCAGGAACCACAGGAAATCCGTACGGATATTGAAGCCCCAAGAGAGATGAACGGGCAGACGATATTCTTTGACGACGATCATCATCCGGTGGTGGACAATAACATGGAAGACATCGGACAACCGGAGCAGCTGTCACTGTTTGCCCCGGAGGAATACAGCCTTTGGACAAGAGAAGTTACCCGTGTGAACAATGAAATCAAGGATAATTCTGGAACTTTACAGGCGCGCCGTCCTATAACTCAAACTGCTCCCCAGAAACCATCGGAGTCCAAGATACAAAAGGCAGCGACCATTCCTCAACGGCGTACCCGTGGTAGCAGGAAAGCAGCTTCTTCCTCTTCACGTGAGCCATCCCTTTTCGACTTCATGAACGAAGCCGAGGAGCGCAAGCCACAGCCGATAGCAGAAGTCAGAAAAGAGTTTGACGCTTCACCGCGTCCCTTTTCTCTCTTCGCCGGACTCTCACCTGAGAGACGGCTCCATTGTCGTGCAGAAAGGGCAGGTGGGGTTTCTTTCTGACTTAAAGCGACATCCGACCTTCAACCCGATGGACTTACCGTATGCGCAGCTTTCCCGACTCAAAGCCTATATCGAGATACGGGAGTGCTATCACCGTCTCTATGACTACGAGGCAGAGAACCATGCAGAAGACAGGGAAGACCGCAGCAGACTCAATCACTTGTATGATGACTATGTTGCACGCTGGGGCTACTTCAATCAGAAAGCGAACACCGACATCATCAAGATGGATGCTACAGGCGTGGAAATGCTCTTCTTGGAACGCTCCGAGAACGGCAGGTACGTCAAGGCAGACATCTTTGACCATCCAACGGCATTTTCTACTACGGAACTGACCGTTGCCACAGACCCGATGGAGGCACTGGGTGCATCGCTCAACAAGTACGGCACGGTGGAACTTGACTACATGAGTTCGCTTTTACCTGATATGGAGGAAAGCGACATCATTTCTTCCTTGGAAGGTCGTATATACTTCAACCCCGAAGAGAATGCTTACGAGGTAGCGGACAAGTTCATTTCGGGCAATGTAATAGAGAAGGCGGAGCGTATCGAGTCGTGGCTCTTGGACCATCCCGACCACGAAGAGGCAAAGCAGAGCCTTGCTGCCTTGCGTGCAGCCACGCCAACACCCATTCCTTTTGCAGACCTTGACTTCAATCTCGGTGAACGCTGGATACCTGCCAAAGTCTATGGCAGGTTCGCTTCGGAGTTCTTCGGGACGGATATTAGCGTATCCTACCATTCCAACATGGACGAGTATTCCATTGTCTGCGACCGAAAGAATGCTAATATCTGGCACAAGTATGCCGTACAGGGTGAGTTCCGCCGCTATGATGGCATCAATCTCCTCAAGCATGCCCTGCACAATACCATTCCCGACATCAACAAGAGTAAGGAGGTGACGGACAAGGTTACGGGAGAGACCAAGACCATCAAAGTAAGGGACGGACATGCTATCCAGATGGCAAATGCCAAGATTGAGGAAATCAGGCAGGGCTTTGTCGATTGGCTCGGACGCACACCTGATACGTTCAAACAGCAACTCTCCGACCGGTACAACCGTCTTTTTCAACTGTTTTGTGCGACCCAACTTTGACGGTACGCACCAGACGTTTCCCGACCTTGACCTCAAACGATTGGGTATTGCTGACCTTTACAAAAGCCAGAAGGATGCCGTGTGGATGCTCAAAACCAACGGTGGCGGCATCTGCGACCACGAGGTGGGAGCAGGAAAGACACTCATCATGTGTACAGCTGCCTACGAGATGAAGCGATTGGGACTCTCAAACAAGCCGATGATTATCGGACTAAAGGCAAATGTCTTTGACATTGCCGACACATTCCGTAAGGCATATCCTAATGCTAAGGTACTCTATCCAGGTAAAAACGATTTTAATAAGCAGAACAGACAACGTATCTTCAATGACATCAAGAACAACGACTGGGACTGTATTATCTTGACGCATGAACAGTTCGGCATGATACCGCAGGCCTTGGAGATACAGGAGGCGATTATGCAAAAGGAACTGGACTCCGTGGAAGAAAATCTCGAAGTGTTGCGACAACAAGGAAGAGACATCTCACGTGGTATGCTCAAAGGCTTGGAGAAGCGCAAGCAGACACTGGAAGCAAAGCTACAGAACATACAGGACAGCATCGCCGAAAGAAAAGACGATGCCGTGGACTTCAAGATGATGGGTATCGACCACCTCTTTGTAGATGAATCGCACCAATTCAAGAACCTGATGTTCAACACACGCCATGACCGTGTGTCGGGTTTGGGCAATCCTGATGGCTCACAGCGTGCCTTAAACATGCTCTTTGCTATTCGTACCATACAGGAGAGGTCCGGCAAGGACTTGGGAGCGACTTTCCTTTCTGGAACGACAATTTCAAATAGCCTAACGGAGTTGTATCTTCTGTTCAAGTATCTTCGTCCGCAAGCTTTGGAGAGGCAAGGTATCAACAGTTTTGACGCATGGGCAGCCGTCTTCGCCAAGAAATCAACTGACTATGAGTTCTCCATCACAAACGACATCATTCAGAAAGAGCGGTTTAGGACGTTCATCAAGGTGCCAGAACTGGCTGCGTTTTATGCGGAAGTATAGGAGTTGGAAGCAAGAAAAGGAGAAAAATGCGTATCTGGTTGAAATAGAGGATATATTACTCTTTTCTTCACTGGGTTGCATCAAGGGAAATAGGCTAAGAAAGGAGTGAAAAAGCAAGAGTTCAGTTACCAAATCGTTCGAGAAACGATGAAAGGAAAAGAAAAGCTAAAAGTGGTAACTAAAACGGTGTTTTCTCTTTCATTATCAATGTTTTGCATCACTCAAAGTTCCTCTAAGAAGTGTAATTTTGCAAGCAAAAGAACAATGGAAAAAGAAAAAATGAAGCTGCTTTTCTACCTCAAGAGAGGTACGCAGGACAAAAACGGGAAAAGTCCCGTTATGGGACGCATCAGTATCGGTCGCTCAATGGTTCAGTTCAGTTGCAAATGCGCCTGTACACCCAATCTATGGGACAGTCGTAAACAAAGACTTGTGGGCAAGAGTGCCGAAGCCGTATCAGTAAACAGCGAACTTGACCGACTGCAAGTAAGTGTCCATCAAGTTTATGAATCGCTTTTGGGCAAGTTGAACAACACTGTTACGGCAGAGCAGATAAGGGAACTTGTATTCGGGTTGAATAGCGGATCGCAGGGGCTGCTTCATCATACAGACGAGTATATCGACCGCTTCCGTGAGCGAGTGGGTATAGACCGCAGTGAAAGAAGACTGAAATGTCTGCTGCTCTTCCGTAAGCATCTGGCAAAATTTCTCAGACATCGCTACCGTGTGGACGATATTCCCGTGCAAAAAGCCGATACTGCCCTTATCAAAGACTTGGAGGAGTATTTTGCCAAAGAAAAGGGTTTTAAACTCAACACCTCAGCTGGTTATCTTACAATGCTGGCATCCCTACTCAAGGACCTGCACAAACGGCACATCATAGACATCTATCCTTTCATCGCTCACTCTATCCGTTGGGACGTGGGTACACCTCGATACATCACAAGGGAGGAAGTAAGCCGAATAGCTGCGTTAAGTGATAATGAACTGCAAGGCTACGAGCAGGTATCAAGGGATATGTTTCTCTTTTCGTGCTATACTGGTCTTTCCTATACGGATGTGTACCACCTCACGGCAGAACATATCATCCACGAGTCCGATATGGATTGGATACGTAAGCCGAGAGTAAAGACGGGCAATATATGCTACATTCCGCTATTGCCCGAAGCGTCTGCCATCATTGAGCGGTACAAAGGTATTCATACAAGGGCATTCCGTCACGAACCGCCCAAAGGGTATCTGCTACCCATACCAGGCTGCGATACAGTGAACATACACCTCAAAAAGATAGCTCGGCTTTGTGACATCAAAAAGATATTGACCTTTCACATGGCTCGCCATACCTTTGCATCTCAGATGACCCTTTCAGAAGGCGTGTCCATCGAAAGCGTATCGAAAATGCTCGGACACAGCCAAATAAAGACCACACAAGTGTATGCAGAGACTTCTCCAGAGCGTGTCTTTCGGGATGTGGAGAAGATTCTCCCTCTCATCGCACAATATCGTTTAATCAACTAAAAGCCCAAGAACAATGAAAAGTACATTTTCAATACTATTCTATATAGACAGAAGCAAGACAAGCGAAAGGAATGAATGCATTATCCGCTGCCGTATCACCTGCAATGGTGCGTCTTCTTCATTCTCAACAGGTTTGTACACCTCTCCCGATGATTGGCAATCAAAGAAAGGGCGCATGAAAGTGGTGGCAAACAGAGCGAATGCCGTCAATCTGCAACTGAACTCAATAGATGAACGACTTCACACACTCTATGAACACACGTTAAGGGAAGAGAACTACATCACGCCAGAGTATCTCAAAGAGCAGTACCTGCACCAAAATAAGCCCACACCGACACTCATAGAGATTTACCAATCCGTATGTGAAAGCAAGGAGGCATTGCAAGGCAAGACGATAAGAAAGGCTACTGTCAGGGCTTTCAGGGACAGTCGGAAGAATTTTGCTCTTTTTCTAAAAACAAGGGAAAATGAGGATTGCCTTCCCAAAGAGGCAGACAAAGACCTCATAGAGAACTACCGCCTGTTTATGCTAAGAGACTTGGGGAACAAGGAAAGTTCTGTTTCCAATCGTCTGCGTCATCTGCATCAAGTCATCCGAAAAGCATTGCAAGAGCGATATATCCGTGAAGACCCTTTTAAGCAAATAGACATTGAAACGCCCACCTACGCGCGTAATGCCCTCACTTCTGACGATTTACACAAACTTCTCTCATATCGCCCTCACCGCTCAGTGGACAACCATTGCAGGCTCATCTTCCTCTTGGGCTGTTTCACGGGGCTGGCATTCTCAGACTTAAAGAAACTCCGAATGGACGATGTTTATACATTCGGGGATGGACGTAGGTACATATCGCTCTGTCGCACAAAGACACAGAACAGGAGCATTGTCCCCTTGTTGCCCATTGCCGAAGAGATACTCACCATTGTCAGCGACGGACGAAAGGAGGGTTTGCTCTTTCGTGAGTTCCCCACGAATAGCCATTTCAACCGCAAGATAAGGGACATCATCATCAAGGCAGGACTCCCACCTCATACCGAAGCCACCTCGCACACAGCACGACATACTTTTGCGACAACTATCTGCTTGGAGAACGGCCTGCCGATAGAAACCGTCAGTAAGATGCTCGGACACCGTTTCATTTCCACCACCGAACTTTACGCAAAGGTCAGCAAGTGTAAGATTGCCCGTGAGATGCAGCCACTCATGGGCAGCAATATCACAAGGAAACTTAGAGAGGCTTTGCGTGTCTGCCCGCCAAAAAAGCCAAGCGGAGAGCAAGCAGTTTTTCCTTTGGCTGCAAAGCAACCATCATTGAATATCAACGCTAAATGAAGATGAAGATAAAGATGAAACAGCACAACAAACAGGAACTTTCCTATTTTCGATTGAAATTAAGAAGTTACATGAGTGAGCATCACCCCGAGAGATTGCAAGATACGGAGTTTATCACTGCACGGGCAGATATGGCTCTCACAGTTTACTGCGATGTCGTGGCGCAAGGCTTCACGCACCCCGAAGCGGAGAGTATGGCAAGTGAGGTCTTGTATCAGGGCTTGCACTTTTCTAAGTATGATACGCTTGTATCCGTGTTGGAAAACGAGTTTGAAAGGGAACTGCATGCACTGCTCCCAGAGAAACTCGTATCTATACTGTTGTCGAACAAGGCTATTCAAGCCATATTCGACAAATTCGGTTTGACGGACACATTGGCTTCTGACGAGCAATACGGCCGTCTTTACACCGAACTCACAGGCACGATAGTGCTGCTCATCGAGAGCAACAATTTGCCAACGGTCAGACTGACGGAGGAAGCAAGCCCAAAGGCGTTGTAGGCAAAGGCAGACGCAAAGCCCCTGAAGCCGTTTCTTATCGTGCAAAGGTACAACGGTAGCCTATCTGCCCTGACAAGGTCGAGTCCTGCGGATGGAGAGAAGAATCTCCACCGCAGGATTTTTCTGTTTCATGGTGGTATTGCCATTTTCTATATCCATGCGGTCGTATTCATCTCTCCCAACCTTGCAGGGCTGGGCTGCCGTAGAGAGTATAGGCACGACAAGAATACGGCATACTCAGGCTCTTTGGACGCAAGGCGTAACAACTAACAACAGATAGGACTGACGATAATACGGACAATCTATTGTTTGTACAATTTGTTGTCATGACTATCTGTTGTCAAAACTATCTGTTGTCATGACTATCTGTTGTCAAAACTATATACCGTCAAAATAATCTATCGATAAAACTATCTATCGACACTTCGACATCTCGATTTGTCGAACTATCGAATTATCGATAAAACAACAAAATAATAAAAGGAACGAACCGGCACCTCATCTCATTACCGCAATAACACAGACGGATTTCCTTTGTTTTTCTATTGCTTTCTTTCTATTTCCCTGCTTATCCTCATTTCTTGCAGCGGTGCTTCCGAGGGTTTACTTTTGCACCCGAGAAGTACGGCAATGGACTGCATAACAGTTTGTTTGCCGAGTAACAATAAAGTAATCAAAACAAAATTAAGGCAATGAAACTCATTATCATCGACCGCAAAGCGTGGGAGCGGCACTGCTCCGAATTTGCAGACTTTATCCACAGTATTGAACAGCTTATCGCCAATCCGCCCGAAACGGACGAATGGCTTGACAATGAAGCCGTATGCCGCAGGCTCGGCATCAGCAAGCGCACCCTGCAATCCTATCGCGACACGGGTAAAATACCCTTCTCCATCATTGGGCATAAATGCTATTATAAGGAGAGCGACATCGCAGAGTTACTGAATGCAAACAATGAATGAAATCAAACACAGAATGAACTATGGAAGAGAAAGAAATCATTACACAGCAAGACCCTCAAATGCAGATGTTTGCACAGTTGATGGAGGGTACTTTGAAGAAACTGGAGCGTTATTGCTCCACAGCCCGTCCGATGCTGGGCGGAGAGGTTTACCTCACTGGCGAGGAGGTTTGCAGCCAATTACGGCTCAGCACACGTACGCTCCAAGAGTACAGAAACTTAGGAACGCTTCCTTTCTACAAATCGGAGGGAAGATACTTTACAAACAGAGCGACATACAAACAATGCTTGAAAGGCATTATAACGCAATACCCAAGAAATTATGGCAAGAATAGATGAACAAAGGAAACAACGTCTGGAACAAGCCCTTCGAGATATGGGCAATTATGGAGTTAAGCTCCGCAAGCCCGAAGAGTTGCCCGATTTTGACCAGCCCGTAGATTATGAAGAGGAAAAGAAAAGATTTGAGCCTGTTAAAGTTGAGGAACAAAATGACAAGGAGAGTCACAAGGACTATTCTCAACCGTCCTATCAAGAAACAGAGTTGTCACCAACGGAAAGGGCTACTTCTATCGAAGAGAATCATCAACGAATGGGAAAAACAAGGGACAGGAAGCAATTATCCGAGTTTCAGGGGAAATATCTCCAGCCCTTTCGCAACAGCCACCGCAAAGCCGTGTATGTATCAGAGGAAACTCAACGAAAGTTGGACTTCGTGGTGAGGAAAATCGGTGAGCAGGGAGCAAGCGTTTCAGGATATGTGGAGCAGGTGCTTCGAGAACATCTCGACCAATACAAAGATGATGTGGAAAGATGGCGGAAACTCTGAAGTACTGCATTCCTCGAATGCAAGCCTACGCTGAGTTACTGTATTCAGTGAATGCTGTAACACGGCATGGGCTTATAATCCCATTTTCTACATCAGCAAGGTGTGTCTTTGTACCACAAACTATCGTTTGTACCACAAAGACCCTTGCCCCAAAGGGGGATTAAATCACTCCAAAGTCGTAATTAGAAAGCAATGAAAAAGCAGAAACAAAAGAAGCCAGACGGCAGATGTGCCACCTGCCCAAGATGGGACAGATGGCATATCAGGATACCTAATTCTGAAGACCAGCAGAAACTTATCAGACTCTATCGCAAGTCGGGAGCAAAGACAAAAAGCGATTTTGTCCGAGCAAGGATTTTGGGTGAAGCCTTTAAGGTCATCACGGAAGACCCTTCAAAGAAGCCTTACTTGGAGAAACTCTCAGAAATCGTCGTCATGACTCATAAGATAGGCGTGCTATACAACGAAGCCGTGAAAGTCCTCAATGCTTATCATTCTGTCGCCACTGCTCAACGAATGCTCGGCAGACTCGAAACCTATTCCCAACTTCTTATTAGACTGCAACAACAAGCAGTACAACTGACAAAATTTCTTGAGAGTAGACATGAATAAATACTGATAAATCTAATACCCAGCATTCGTTCCGTACTGCGGAAGCCCAATCCCTCTTTGGGTAGTTGAGTGATTTTTAGAATCAGTGTTAGGAAGATATGCTTTGTATGTGTAGTCAGTAATAAAAATGCTTCTGGCAAAGTTTGCATCGGTAGCGTTGTTTACCTGTACTTTACCTCTTTTGAGAATATTGTTTGAGTGGCGATGCGGCATTGAAACTCAACTCCCAATCTGGAGCATAAAGTTCCGAAGAATTCTCGTATATTCAATTTTTTTGGGGGTACAAATATAGCAAAAAGGCAGAGAATCTTTCCTGCCTTTACGCCTAATCTTTTAAAAATCACATTGATACTCAAATGACTATTTTGACAACTCCCGTTTTTGGAGCATTACTATCTATTCCCTATTCGTTGTATTACTCTATCTTTAAAGGTATAATAACTAAACAATCTACCGTCCTCATAACGTATTATTTTTTTGAAATATTAGCTTTGTTAGTTACGATTCTAAAAAGACTCGAAAGGGCATCTTATTATCTCCCAGTTTCCAAGGCCATCGGTCCTCATAGATTATAAAGAGCATAGAAGCCCCATATGTGGAACCCTTTACATACATTTCTATAGCATATACTTTTATTATTAGGTTCGAAATAATATGATTTTAAGGAGATTTTTTTCCATCTTTAAAATCAATATTCCCCGCACCTGATATAGTTCCGATTTCCGAAAAGTTTTTACCATAATATCTAATCGTTTTGAACATCACATAATTATTAATAGTATCCTGATAGACATTTAAAAAGGAGGCTTTATTTTCTCCCAAAGGGAATTTTTGTACACATTGAAGTGAGTTGTCCTTTAAAGAACTAATTGATTCCCTTTGAGCATGGGTAACGGTTATATTAAATGACATAATTAATAACCACATACACTTTAAAATATTCATTTTATTTGACCTTTCTTTTTCGATTCTTTGTAAGTATACATCTTAATATATGATGGTCTAACTCCAGCTACGTATATTTCCTTTAACTTGTTAAAGTCCCATTTAGGGATGGTAGGATTACCATTCTTATCCCTTGACATCGATCTTGGACTATAATATAACAAAGCCGATTTACTGATTCCCCGTTCACTTCCTTTATATACCTTGATAGCATTAGATAAACTTCTAACCCACGCATTATGATTCAGTTTGTCTAACTCGCCTTTATGCTTCCCACTTTGAATCTTAAGTGTCTCGCTAGGATTGGTATAGAAAAATCCGATTATTGTCATTCTTATTTAATGAAGAGAACTGCCATGGTTGTTTTTATAACACCCTCTATAGTATTTGGAAATTTATCAGACTCAACTCTGTTCATTACTATATCCATTCCTACTAGTTGCTCCGTAGAATTTCCCCTCTAAATTCGGCATAACCAATTCTAGCTAATTGCCCAATGTTGCTATTTAAATTAATTTCAGATATTGAAGTTTTTTTATCAATTTTTCCCATTGAGATAATCATTCATATTAAAAATTACCTGTAACAGAATAAGCTTTTACCATCGTTTATTTTATCATATCCCAAATAAATCCCAGAATTAGTGAAATAATCTCCTTTGCCATCTGGATCGTATAAAATTATAGGGTTATTATGGCAATATCCATAAGCTGATAGGTTAGGATAATCTTCTTCCAAGGGATCCGCACTCATCCATAGACTCAACCTTGGCTCGTAGTACCTTGCACCATAATAGTACATACCCTGTCTCCTCGTCAAACTCCTTAGCATTGAAAAAGATAAGGCGTGTTCCACGTGTTGTTTCTCTCCTCATGAACACTTCTCCAAATGGAACGTATTCGATGTGCTGAGCCACCTCGCCATCAAGGTTGGTGATGTAGCTACTGCTGCCCAAGTGGTCAGGGTGGTAGTAGAACTGTAACTTTTCATAATTGTCCTTATCGTGGAAATTATCGTTTGCAGTTCTTGTGCGTGCCATAGCACGGGCTTGTGCTGCTTCGGGCGTACCGTCGTTGCAGCAGAAGCCTTGACCGTTTACGTAGTCGTCATTGTCCTTACCGTTATAAGGTTGGTCAAACGCCTTGTAATTGTCTTTAATGGATTGTAACTGCTGGTTGTACTTATCCTTGTAGTTAATGGTAAGACCATCAGCTTCTTTGCCTGCATACGGGATACGTCTTGGGTCTGCCCCATAAGAAGCCAAGTCGCCGAGTTTGCTGACAATACGCTGGCTACCCACATAGATGTGCTTGGTGTACTTGCCACCTTGCCCAGCAACTAAGTATGGGCTGACATAAAGGCTGAAGCGTGCCGTACTGGTGTTACCACCCGAGAACTCGGAGTTCACATAAATAGCTTCATTTTCGCCTGATGTCTTTACTGTGCGCTCACCATCGGCATCATACCAATAGTTGCTCACAAAACCGTTCTCATCGGCTGCCAATAAGCGGTTCTCCTCGTCCCAACGATACTTCTGCTCACTTGCCTTTTCATCTTCCTTACCGTCTTTCTTTACACGAGAGGTATTGATGTAGACAAGGTTTCCGTTGACATCATAGGTGTACTTGTGTCCGTTGTTGATATTCGTACTCTCCGTAGGAGTTTCTTCCGTTCGGTAGTTAATATCACGAACATTGTCAAGCTGGAACTTTCTGCCCGCATCCTTGCCGTAAGTATAAGCGAGTTCGTAGCCTGCGTTGAGCGTGCCGTCAAACTGCACACTTGTCTGTGAGAGGTGTTGCTTCTTACTTGTTATGCGGTGCATATTGTCGTAGCCCATTGCAAGGCTATAAGATGCCGTCTTGTTGTCCGCTCCTGCGTGGCGATACTGCAAACGCTTGTTGTATTCCCGCACGATATTATCCCAGGGCAGGTTGTCGCCAAGTTTAACCCAGCGATTGGACTTGCAAAATCGTGAGAGTAGCTCCTGAAGATCAAACAAATCATGATTACGATATTGAGAGTAGTACTTCATCTTGCTTCTTGTTGTTTTTAACATCCAAAGGTAATCATTTTTTACAAATTAACCAGACATTAAGAAGTATAAATAATTAATGATTAACGAGTTATATTTAATTAGCAAGACCCTACGTATCTCTTTTCCATTCATAAATATATTCATCTTTTCTATCATCATAGGATGATAATGATTCTATTACTATCTTAATTGAATTATGTTTATAATTAAAAAAGATATTGAGAATATTCCCTTCCAAAATATAACTTATTTTTTTGAGAGCCTTCCGAATTTAATATATAGCTTTATGTCTTTTATTGTATTGTAGGACAAATAAGATTGTAATATTACAGGACTAAATAAAACATTGAAACGACAATTCAGATTACGAAATGTTACATGGGTGCTATTTTTGTTTATAGAAATCGATATATGATTTGAAACTTCATCACCATTCGGAAGAATGGATTCATAAATGTTTTGCAAATCAGAAATATACTCCTCTAATAGGAATGCATGTTTAACATAAGGAGACAAAAAAGTCTCCTTATGCAGTTTAAATTTAGAATAGAAATTTATGACACGAAAATTAGAGTTCTTGTACACTTTTGTTTTTGCAAAAGAATAAACATAAATATTCTTTTTATAAATTACAGAATCGACCTTATTCCCATCGTCATCGCTTTGCACAAGATGTCTCAACTGTCCTTTAGATGTATAACTCCTAATCTGGACTTCTTTTGTATTGTAATAAAGTTTCCAGACATTTTGAGCTTTATTATCTAGCAGACAAGAACAAAGTAAAATGCAAAAAAACGCTCTTCGAAGCCATAAATTTGAAAATAAAATCATTTTATAGTCCTCCAAAAAATAGTTAATCCATATTGTGCAGTGGAAGTAAGCCTAATTCTTCCCTTATTCTTCATACCTCCATAATTGTATCCTGCAGTTTTTTTCTGCGGAACATTAAATGATCCATTACCAAATTTTTTATTTACAGCATTTTTCCACGATGCATACTCCTTATCACGCATACTCCACCCCATGACGTCTCATTTTTATACATAAAAAGTACCATTTGATGGCTTATTCTGAAACTCCTTAGGAATCATTGCTTGTTCTGCACCATCCCATCGATTCGCTCCATTGCTATAATCTATAGAACCTGGTGTAAATGCATTTATAACAGCGGCATTGGCTGTTTGCATTGCATTTGTTTGTTTGCTTAACGTTGTTCTTCTAAATGCTTTTTGCACTCGGAGAGTCTTTACCATACGCTACTTTTATTCTTGTTCACATGAACAGAAGCTATTGCAAACATTTCTTCTTTGCTAAATATACCATACCCTATAGAACTTTCTGCATATACAGTTGATGCCAAAGTATTAAGCTCTTTCTGACCAATAGACAATTTAACAGGGTGTTCGAATACATTCACTAGAGAGCCATTCTTGTTTTTTTCTTTACGTACACCAGTTGCTGTATATGCCATATTATCCTGTTTCCCATCACTACCAAGCCATTTACCAGCATCTGTATAATAATCTCCTTGACCATCAGGATCAAATAGATTTATTGATTATTATGACAATAAGTGTATGCACTTATGTCAATATATTCCTCAGCAAGCGGATCCACACTCATCCACAAACTCAACCTCGGCTCATAGTATCTCGCACCATAGTAGTACATACCTGTTTCCTCATCAAATTCTTTTGCGTTGAAGAGGTAAGGGGTATTCCATGTGTTGTTGCGTTCCTCTATGAACACCTCACCGAACGGCACATACTCGATGTGTTGCGATACTTCGCCATCAAGGTTGGTGATGTAGCTACTGCTGCCCAAATGGTCAGGATGGTAGTAGAACTGCATCTTTTCGTAGTCATCATTCGGCTTGAAGTTGCCATTTGCAGCCCTTGTGCGTGCCATAGCCCTTGCCTGTGCTGCCTCCGGCGTACCATCATTGCAGCAGAAGCCTTGACCGTTTACGTAGTCATCGTTGTCCTTACCATTATATGGCAAGTCAAACGTTTGTAATTGTCTTTAATGGATTGTAACTGCTGGTTGTACTTATCCTTGTAGTTAATGGTAAGACCATCAGCTTCATTGCCTGCATAAGGTATTCGTCTTGGGTCTGCGCCATAGCTGGCGAGGTCGCCAAGCTTGCTGACTATTCTCTGACTGCCCACATAGATATGCTTGGTGTACTTGCCACCTTGCCCTGCTACGAGGTATGGGCTGACATAGAGACTGAACCTTGCTGTACCCGTATTGCCGCCCGAGAACTCGGAGTTCACATAGATAGCTTCGTTTTCGCCTGAGGTCTTTACTGTGCGCTCGCCATCGGCATCATACCAATAGTTGCTCACAAAGCCGTTCTCATCAGCTGCCAACAAGCGATTCTCCTCGTCCCAACGGTACTTCTGCTCACTTGCCTTTTCATCTTCCTTGCCGTCTTTCTTTACACGAGAGGTGTTGATGTAGACAAGGTTTCCGTTGGCATCGTAAGTGTACTTGTGTCCGTTGTTGATATTGGTACTCTCCGTAGGAGTTTCTTCCGTTCGGTAGTTAATATCACGAACATTGTCGAGTTGGAACTTCCTACCCGTATCCTTGCCGTAAGTATAAGCGAGTTCGTAGCCTGCGTTGAGCGTGCCCTCGAACTGTACACCTGTCTGCGAGAGATGTTGCTTCTTGCTCGTGATGCGGTGCATATTGTCGTAGCCCATAGCAAGGGTGTAAGAAGCCGTCTTATTGTCCGTTCCCTTATAAGTTCCCGTTGCGCTTGCCAAACGATATAGTGGGTCATAAGTATAACTATGGCTCATTTGTCCGCCTGCCTTGCCACTCTGTGGGAGCGGAGCATTGTTCTTAATACCAAGCACGTTGCTCACTGCGTCGTAGCTGTAGGCGTTGTCCATGATAGTACCTGCCTTAGCATTCACCACGAGGTTCTGCAAACGTCTGCGTGCAGGGTCGTAACTGTAGAACGTTTCCGCTCCGTTGCAATACTTCAGGTAGGTGCGCTGCTCAAACTTATCATAGCCAATCTTGTTCACATAGTCGTAGCCATAGGACTTGTAACCACGGACGTGGTCTACCTGTCCACCGAGGTTATAGCCGTAGGTGACCTTTTCCTCATCGGGGTAAATCATTTCCAATAGGCGGTTATGGCTGTCGTACTTCCACTGTGTTACGTAGGTTGCCACCGCCTGATTAGGCACAATCAGCGTGCGCACGGTCTTCAAGACCTCACCCATCTTACCATAGTAATACTCGATAGCGCCACTGCCGTCCTCACGAAGCATCAATCTGCCGATACGGTTGTAAGAAGAGTTGATACCACCATAATGGTACTTCACGTTATTTTCCGGATGGTCGGGATAGTTGATAGCCGCCAGACGACCGTAGTCGTACTCGTAATTGATGGTCTTGCCCTCTTTTTTGAGGTTGGCTGTCTGCTTGGTGAGCACATTACCCAAGGCATCATAGGTAAAGGTGGTGATACCGCTTGCAGGGTGGTTTACCTCAGTGCGACGGTCGCCCATATCATAGACGGATGTCGTTACGTTGCCCTCGGTGTCTGTTACCTTGACCAATCGGTCGATGCCATCATATTCGAAAGAAGTGGTAATGATACCATCGGGTCCGCTGAGTTGCTCGGTCTTCACCGTCTTGCCACTACCATCGGTATAGGTAGCCTGACGATTACCCAACGCATCAGTTACAGTCGTTACGAGTGCATTGCTACCTGCGTCCGTAGAGTATTCCGTCTTGGTCTCAGCATTGTCCGGAAGCGTTACTTTCATGGCACGATCAGCACGTCATAAACCGTTACGGTTGGCGACACGTTATCAAAAGCCTTGTTGAAAGCTGTCTTGCTGCCCAGTGCCTCCGTTGTTGGATAGTAAGCCTTTGCCACACGTCCGAATGCGTCATAGACGTTGCGTCCGCTGACAATCATCACGGTCTCGTCTTTCGGAGCACTACCCTTGGCAGCTTTCGTTACCACACCGTCTTTCTTCACCTGAACGGGACGCCCGAAGCCGTCCACGAAGGTTACGGTCTCCATATCATCGCTTGGGTGCTGTATGTCGTAATGCTTGGTCACTGCGTAAGCAGGCACTGTAATACCATTGGTGCCGAAAGTAGCCTTTAGGCTGATAGTCAAAGGCAATGATGTACGGCACACCTGTTGCCAACTCATTAGGACCGCGCACAGCTTTCACACGTCCGAGGTTGTCTCATTTCCGTTTCATAATAGAAGTGGTTGAGATCCATACGGCGGAGTGCCATACCATAGCGGTAGTCGAAGTTGGCTGCCTCGCTACGGTAGCCAAAATGCATCGTCTATGCGCTCCACATACATATTCATCACCGCTCATAGCGGTAGGTATACCACATGCGTTGTCCCTTGCTGTTAGCAGGAAGCATGGTCTTGATGATGTTGCCGTAAGCATCATAGGTGTAGTCAGAGACGGCTTCGCCGCTTCCGAGTTGTTGCTTAATCTGTGTAATATGGTCGGCATAGTTCAAATCGTAAGTCGCAGAAACTTGATGATAAATCTTACCATCACCGCCCGTTACGGTTACGTTGGTAGGTAGCCCGAAGATATGTTTGTTATCATTGTGAGCATATTGTATTGCGGTTTGGTAGTCGAACTTACCCGAACCGTCAGCACCCAACTTACCCTTATCACTGAACTTGTAGGACTTCAGTTCTCCGTGATAGCCAGTGAGGTAATACTCATTCCAAGCCTCTGAGGTAGTGATGCCGGTTGCCTGTCCCTCATACTGTTTATTGGCGGTATAGCGGAGCGGTACAAAGGCAGAGGCGCGGTCGCTACAGAGTTTCTTCTGTTTGTTGAAAGTATAGCTGTCACCGTTGGCTGTGATATAATAGCCATCATATTCATTGCGTGTCTCGGTGTACTTGTTGCCTTTGGCATCCTCTACAGACGCTCCAAGCTCATTGCCCTGTGCATAGTAGGTGGACACATCATAGAGCTGCACAGCCTGACGATAGACTGCGGATTCACCCTGTTCGGTGTCGATATTCTTGGTTACGACCTTTCCAAAACCGAGGAACTCACGCTCGTGGCGATCTTTCTGTCCATCTGAATAGGCAAACATCGTCTTCATCATCGGTCCATCATCACGGATACCATCGTCAATGGTTACGGACGACATTACCCATTTACCACCGGGCAGGCCGTAGGTAGGCGTGCTGTGTTCGTAGTCCAGTGTAAAGGTTCCGCCAAGGGAATTGGTCACGCTCTTGAGCATATTCGTTCTGCCGATAGCAGAGCGGGTTACTTTCAGTTCACTTTCCTTATCGGATTCCACAATGTCGAGGTAGCCGTCGCCATCTACGTCCTGCAAAAGCATAGTTGTTACGATTTATACTATGACTGACAGAAACAACTGGATTTATGGAAATTTTGACAGGAATTAACTTTGGAGTGAAATTGACAGTAAATGCAACCTCAGCACCCTCTGAGGTTGAGGCAGATTCGCTAAGAGAAGAAAGCCCTTTCCACTGAATGGCATCCATAAAACCATTACCGATATTAAATGCCACCATGATAGTCTTGTCATTGCGCCATACCTTATCTGGTAATCCGTCAGAATTTACATCAGAGAGATTATACTCTTCTCCATTCTTAGAGGTTACAACATTGTATCCCCCGGCGAAGCTTGATGACCCCTTATTGAAGCCACCACCTATATTGGCGTTATAAGTAATTCCCTTACCACCTTGTATTCGTTCAATTCCCCAATCAATCGGTTCTGTGAAGTTGTACCCCTAAAATTAAGTCGAACTTTATTTCCCTTAATAATTTTATCAGGTAGACCGTCTCCATTCACATCCATGAATGTTTCTGTGCTCCAATCCTTGTTAGAGGGAGGAATACTGACGATCCAGACATACTAGCTTTTGCCTTGTTGCTGGAGCCTTGGTTGCTGGAATGATCCTTTCCTTTTGCTATATGAGCAATCGTAGAACTTATCGAAATAATGGGATCACTTCCCAATGCCCATCCTTCAGACTTGTTCTCGCTGCCGATGGTTCCAATTCCACTATACTTTTCGCCACTGATACCTCCTTGCGAATTTGTATATTGTATGACTCCCTTTTGAAAAATATCCGGGAAACCATCCCCATTGAAATCCATCATAGTGGAGCGAGTTACACTCTTACCACTTGCATCATTGTATGTAAAAGCAATGCCTGTCTGATTGACATCACTTGTTGCAACCATTTCCTGTGTTATAGCTACAGCACCGGTTCCTTGTAGACACGTACCGAAACTCCTGTTATATCATCAATATGTTCGAAAAGGGTTAGTTAATATTACATTTTTGTTCAGTTAGTCTTGAAGCCCCAGCCTCTTTAGCTGTAAGGTACAATTCTGCTCGTTGTCCTATCCATCTATCAAATGAACTTTGGTCTGTTCCTATTGGTACAAATGCCATTGTCAAAGGATCCATCTTGGCATCCTTGCTATCGGGGAGCTTCAGCAGTGATTCATCAATAGGTTTGCCATACCTACCTTCGGAAGCATTATAAACAAAGCCACCCCAACCACGATACATTGTGCCGAAGCCTTTTGTTCTCTGTCTGGGCATAGAAGCCTGCCTGTGCTGTTCCTATGCCACTGACAGTAGCTGCAGAAGTTACTGTCTGACCTGAGATGTTACCTGAATAGAAGTAATCTATCCATATCTTGCCTGCACTGATACCGTGATTATCAGTGATCTCCTGAAAGACTGCCACCACTGAAAGTGTAAGTCTTTTTACCCAACAGTTTGTCTACAGTCTTGACAGTCATCGTTACCATTCCGTTTACCGTTGGTGGTAGCATCGTGATACTCGGAGTAACTGTCAGGGTTGAAACATTGGAAGCAAGTACTACAGGTTTACCTTCACTAACCATGTCGGCAAAGAGAATATAATGGGTTGCCCCTGCCGTACGCTGCCTGCTACCATTCTTGCCTATGGTCTCTATTTGTGGTGTCCACTTTATTTTCGACCAGTCCACATTAGAAGAAGAACTGATTTCAAAGTTTAGATTTGTCAAGCCATCCGGATTAGGAATCGTCTGTTTAATTTCTCCGTCAAACGCTTCATTCCATGCTAAGGTACGGGTATAGATTTCTTTTTTTATAATTCGGATTATTATTACCCAAGCTGTCTTTTAACTCATTAGATGCGACAATTCTGAGCGTAACGTCATCTGTTGTGACGGGTTTGGTGAACTTACCTGACAGGTTCAAAGAAGTGCTCTCTGCCACATTGGTCAGTGTATTGGCACCATAAATGGCACCCTCCTGAGGTTGATAAACAGTGGTAGATAATCCGCCGGGAGTGTTTCTGCCGCACCTGTATAGGTAATGACAGGCGCCCATTTCACGTTGTCAGCGGCACCGTTGCTTGTTTCCTCCGTACCAGACTGGACACGGAAATAAATGCGGTCGCCTTTCTTGACAGTGATATTCTGTGCCGTAGCATTATAAGCTGTTGCATCTCCCTTGGCAATTTTTCTTACTCCAGAGTTCTGTACTGCCTTTCTGAATGGCTACGCGCACACCGTCAGCATGAGCATACTCATCGGTATCGTATTCGCCTGTTGGAGTAATCAAACTAACTGTACCCGAGATGCTGATGATTCCATCTTTAGGTGCCCTGCCATACACGTACCATATCTTCCATCGGAGAGGATTTAATCAGTTCTGCCTGCTCGGTAGGGATCAACCTCTCCAATAGTTTTATCTATTTTTCTTGGCATCATAGATGATGGGGCTTGGTGTATCGGCGCTGCTAAGCGTAAAATGAGGAATGGCATGACCTTGCATCAAATTCTATATGATTAAAATAAACCTTACCATTAGAAACTATATCTACAAGCCCATCACCATTAACATCACTGAAATATACAGAGGTTTTTAGTAGTTGTGCGGGAGGTACTTGTAGCAACAGTAGCTATAATATACTGCCACCCAGCCTTGATGGCAGGTCCTCCAGAGAAAGTATTACTGGATGAAGCAGAAAATTTAGAGATACCAATAACTTTGATAGGTTCTCCATAGGTTATTTTTCTTTTCGTCTGTGCATATTTGCGGACGATAGTACACAGAACCTCCATCCTGATATATCTTGTCGGGTAATCCATCTCCGTTAAGGTCTGCAAAAAGTCAATAATCCCTTTAGAATTATCATGAGAGTAATTAAAAGAACCACCAATAGTGCCACTTGTTGAAGAACTTTGATCATCAACCCTGCTCCAGCATAGAAAGAGCCACCATAAGAAAGGCTTGTTGTTCCTCCTAAGGCAGTAGGTTTATCGCTGAATATGCCACCAACTTCTTTGAGAGGACTTATAAATCCTGCGTCAAGTCCGTCATTGTGTGTATTCCATGTTTCCTGTTTTTTTCCTTAAAAAGGCACATACCCCTTAGCAGCCTGTACATCATCATAATAGTCAAATTTCTGATAAGACACTTCTGCACCTTTGTCGTCAAGTTGCCTCACACCCGTGAGCACATCTTTGTTGAACGCACCCTCGCTATAGGTAAAGGCATAACTGCGGAGCGTACTTCCTGAAGTGCACCGTTAGCTTCTCTAACAAACGATTCGATGAGGTTAGGAAGCCATATCTTGCATTGTTGTTTTTGAGTCGTTTCTGTTTACTGCCTTCTAAGACAACCACTGTGTGGGGTGATTGTCCGCTATTACCAGCACGTACTTCCTTAAGATAAATGGCTTTTTTGCCATAAGTCCACCACGAACAGGTTCGTCGGCTGTCTCATAGACGTATTCGATATAATCACCGTGTGTTTCTTCCACACGTTTGAGCTTCCATTCGGTAATCACCTCACGGCTTTTGACCGCTTGCATCGGTGATGGTACCTTTGAGAACGGCACCTTCTCCACCATAAATATATTTGATTCCTTGTTTGTCGGTTACTTCCCAAGTATAGTCGGCAGGAGAATTACCCTTTCGGATAATACGGCTGAAGTCTCCTCCCTGCCGAGTGTAGAACTGTCTGTCCGCTTTTCGGTTCATCTTCTCACCACGGTGAGCCACACTCTATCTTGCCATCGTCACCCATCGTGGAAAGCATAGAACCCGACATCAAATAAGTCTCGGTTTCTTTACTTGTATCGTATCTTGGAACACCCCAGCGAGTATCCAACGTAATAGAAGGAACAGAGAGATTCCAACCCTCTCCAAGCCATCCACTACCTCCTTCACTACTGTACTGTATGCCCAAAGAAGGAGCCATACCATTGCGGGCAGGGGGCATCTCGAAGCCATACTGTAGATTAGCTGAGCCGCGGTTGTTAGCCGTAGGAGGAGTAATAAGATTGATTTTTGCCGTTGGGTCTGCCGCCTTGATGTCGTTCATCATCGTCGGCGTAAATCCGTCGGTCTGTGGAGATTCCGTGCCTTGATTACACCATTGATCATATCGGTGAAGTGCGTCGTTTTCGATACCACGCAGGCTGTAGCCTTATCCACCTTCACACGTTCCAAAGCCACCCAGTGCCTGGTGTCTTGGTCGAAGTAATAGGTATTGATGTCGTCTTCTGTAAAACCGCTCGGGATTCGCATGCGGTCGTATTTTATCTTCACCGTTGCACCCTTGCCCTCGAAGTGGTTGCCGTGGGGCAGAAAGCGGTAGCCGTCTCCCTTGGCGGTGACGTTGGTCATGCCGTAGTCAAGGGCAGGAATGTCCGTCTCGCGGAGTGCCGTGATGGAGTATCTGCCATCCCTTGCGATGTCCGCAGCCTTCACGGAAAGGACGTTGCCGCCGATGGCGATGCTGTCCGCCCTGTGTGCGAGGAACTGCTTCTCCGCCTTTCCACCGACGGACACGAGGGCACGGGCATAGTCCGCCCTGCCTCCTTGTATGGGTGTTATTTTCCTACTGATGTTCCTGCCATCAATGACTGCCGTGAGCTTGAGCTGTCTGCCCGTCGATGGCACGATGCCCTCGAATTCTCCGTCATGGACGGTGATGGTTGTGCCGTTCACTGAGATACGGCTTGCCTTCCCTCGTACGAAGCCGTGGAGGTAGGTCTGACCGTCATAGGCTATGGGGGGCGGAGGAAAGGATTATTTCTTCCCTGCTTATTGGTATTAGTCTTTGTCTTAGCATCCGCTACGGTTTCGATATGTACGTTCCTGACCGAATAGGCGTAGGAAGCATCCGTCGGAATGGTGAAGAGGACGGTGTTCCTGCCGTCCTTCAGCCACTCGGGGCTTATTTCCTCCCTGACGGTCTTCCAGTCCTTGGAAAGAACCGTAAAGGTAGCCGCCGACAGCCGTGCGATCGTTGATGCTCCTGCTGATGCCCTGACCAGAACTTACGCCCTTGAGGTCATAGACCAGCCATGCGCGCATATTTGGAGAAACTTTCTCGACTGTTATCTCGAAGATGTTGTCCTCGGGGTTGTCCGAAACCCGTCCGTCGGGCTGTCCTATGATGCCCGAGGCATGGTCTGCCGTGTAGGTGGTCGCCATAACGGAAGAAGTTGCTGCTGCTGTCGTCTTTGACTTATCCTCCTTCCTTGCCGTCCGTGATATTCCCTGCGTAGCTTTTTCTGCGTTATGGACGTTCTTCGTGAATGTCTCGGTCTGTGCTGCCATGGATTGTGATATACTCGTGCCGTTGTTTTCACGTGCACCGTCCTGTCCCTTGTATATATGCGTCGCAGCGATGGCTGCGGTGATGGCTGTCAGTAATGCCGCCGATATGAGGTAATGCTTTGTCTTCATAGCCGTTGGAGTTTAGTAGTTTGCCATTATCTTCCTTGTGAATTCCTCTTCTAAGGTGAGTGCTTTGACGACGTACACGCCCGTCTGCGGTACGGTGAAGTCGGCACGCTTGATGGTGCCTCCCGCCATGTCCGTCCGGCTCAGCAGCCTTCCTGATGTGTCATAGACGAGCAGTTCGGCATCGGTCTCCTTGGCAAGTCTCAGCTCGGCACTGAACGCCATACCAGTCCCATCCTTCCTTGTCACGGTGAGGGCAGAATGGGCCTGTCTCTCGATGGAGGAGGTGTTTTCTGCCGACCTTGCCTGTGCCTTGGGCACGTTCGGGCTGCACTCGCTGCCGATAATTACCGCCATGCTGTCCTCGACAGCCTTCTTCGTCTCGTAGGCCACGCCCCTCGAAACGCTCGTCAGGGCGAAGTCTCCACCGTCGATGCTCAGCCCGTCGATGGTCGAGAGTCCCTTGTTGAAGCCCATGCCGAAGAGCCAGCCGAGACCGGCTTTCTTGGCCGCACGGTGGACGACGATGCCGTTTACCGTATAGCTTACCGTGTCGGGGGTGAAGATGATGCCGAGTGCGTCACCTCCATTCAGGGTGACGGCAGCACCCATGGGCTTACCCTCGACCACGACTTGTGCCGTGGCATTCTTCACGTCGAAGCCGTGGAGGATGTTCTTTCCCAGTCCGAGCGTGGTGCAGAGTCCCGCCCTGTAGTCGGAGGTGAGCGAGGGAATAGTCCATGTGACCTCTCCCTGCTTTCGGCGACCGACCGCATGGGCATACTCGACGCCTCCCGTGCTCTCCGCCGTGATGTCGATGCCCGCGTTCTGCTTAATGAGCAGACTGTAGTTTCCCGGGAGCAGGTTCTTCACCGTGTATGTCTTCGTGGTGAAGTTTCCCCGTGAAGCTACGGCACCTTTCTCCATATTCTCCACGGAATCCGCCAGCAAGCTGTATGAAAAACTCGGCAGGCCGACCACCATGCTGATGTCAAGGCTGCCGTCCTTTCGCGGCTTTCCGCCCGTGCAGCTCGCATCGTGCGGTGTCAGCCGTGCCAGTATGCCGTCGAAGCTGGCGAAGGTGAACGTGTCGAATCCACTGCCGTCGGTGTCCATGAAGATGTTGTCGAAGATGAGTTTTTCACGGCTCGCGTCCTTGCGCGAGCATCTGATGATGATGTTTTCATGTATGTCGGTCTTGTCGCCCGCGTTTCTGTCTATGAGCATGAAGACGTTGCGGTAGTCCGCACCTGCGAACTTGTTGCCTTTGGCGAGGACTCCGTATCCGAGCTCAACCATGTTGCCGCTGTCTCCAAAGCCGTTCCTGCGCAGCTTGGGGATATTTAATGCTGTCTCGCCGCTTGCGATCTCGAAAATCATGCAGGCTGCCTTTGCCGTGCTTTCAACGGGTATGGTTATCTGCAGCCCTTGCTGCCCCGCCGTCTATGAGCAGAGTTACGCTGTTTCCTTTTCTGCGTACCATGAAACTCTTTCCGCCCGTGTTTCTTTCTACTATTCTGCTCTGCACAGTTCCGTTCTCTACGATCTCGGATCTCACCCCGTGCGCTGACGTTGAAGCCGTAGGCGCACTTCGTGCCCGATGCCTCGGTGAAGCCCACGTTATAGGCGGGATGGAGCCTCGGGTTGGTGTATTCCATCGTGCCGTTTCCCGTGTCGAGCGGGGAGCTGACGATGTATGCGCCCTCCTTGGGATCATTCTGCGACACTGCATCCATAAAACCGTAGGAGGTGACGGTGATGCCGTTCTGCGTCCAGATGTCCTTCCTGTACTCGGTGGAGTCGATGTTCGTCCTGACGAGCCACCTGCGGTTCATGACGTGCCACGGTGTTTTTCCTTCCGTCTCGACGGTGGTCGTGGCGGCATTGTCGTCGCCCCATATCATAAAGCCGCCGTCGGGCATGGGAGAGCCATCCTCGCGTCCCATGACGAGAAGGCGTTGGCTCGTCGGCAGGCCGTATGGGTCTGCGTCTCTGAAGCTGTCGTATGTCTTTTCAGTAGAGTATCTTGGTGCTTCCTCGTAGCTCGTCGTGGAGAGAGGCTGGAAGAGGTCGCCCGCGTCGTCACGCCCGATGCCCGTCACCCTGTGGTGGTAGGCGGCGCTGTCCCCTGTCCCATGAAAGGTTGCCAGTCCCCGTATAGTATGAGCCGTTGAGCGTGATGCCGTATCTGATGGCGAGATAGGTCTCCACCTGCCTGCGCTCCAGCGGCGTGAGCGTCCTGCCGTATGCGATGAGCTCGGGCGTGTAGCCATTGAGCGCACCGCCCCCGAATAGGGACTTGTCAAAGGCTGTCGTGAAATTGACGTCTCCGTCCCTGTATGTTCCCGTGGTGATGGTCGCACGTCTGCCTTCTCCCCACACGGAATGCACGGGGGCGTATGCCCTGATGTATGAGACGATGCGGGGACTCGTGGACTTGAATTCCTCTGCGGTCTGCCTCTCGCTCCCCGAATAAAGAAGGTCCTCGCCGGCCGTGCCTCCGTAGTTGAGCGGTTCTATGCCCTGCTGCCCGACCGCCTTGTCCCTGCTCACGAGGCTTCCCTGCACCCTTTGCGTCCGCTGACGGCATATAGCACCTCGTCCTTGTTATAGGCGGTGGTCGTCGGGGCAAACACCCCGATGACGGTCATCTGCGCGAGGTTGGAGTATTTCAGTAGACTCTCCTTCGGCTGATTCCCCTCGGAGAAGTTCAGGGCGGGGTTGAAGTTGAAAGTCCGTATCCATGTGTGCCGCTGCGTGAACTCACCACCGTAGGCTGCGCCCTTGGCATCGTAGAGGTTGGTTCTAACGGAGTCGCCCGAGAAGTCGCGCCAATGATAGTACCCCTGCAGATCCGTCGTCAGGGGGACGGTCTTCAGCCATGCCTCCGCACCGCTGACCTGACCGGGTGACTGCGCACGGGACTGCACGGGAATGAATAAGGCTGTAACTATTAGAAATGCTGTTTCGTGTAAATGTCGTCCCATAAGTTAATACTGTCTATGTTCTTTTTCAGTCTGATAAGATACCCGCAATAAAAACGGTAAAGAGAGAAAATCCGTAAAATAAAAGTGGGATGGATTGTATCGTGTGTGTGAAAATTGATTAATGCAAAGCCTTTTCGTAGAGTCCTGCATATCTCCCTTGACTGCCGAAAGTGGCGTTCTTTATGTCAAGGGGGCTGAAATTGGTAAAATCAACGTTGTCTTCATAAGCATGAACGTTTAAGTTGTTTTTTTCTAAACGCAAATATAGATTATTCTTCTTTAATTTGCAAGGAATTGCATGGATTTTTTCTGTTTTTGATATACAAAAGGGCGACAAGAACAATAAAAAGGAAGTTTTTAACAGCAAATTCACGATGAGATGGGCTTTGGGCATAAAACGGCAATTCAAGTGCGGAAAAATGAAACGGACTGATAAAAAAGTGTGGCTTTCTCTTGTTTTCATCGAAAATAAAGACTACCTTTGCAACGTTAGATAAGTGGTCTTTGAGGCATTGCAGAATAAAGAGAGGAAAAGAAACACGCTCGTTTCCAAATCGTTCACCTTTTATTATTCTATATTATGTTTTCCTTTTGTAATCAGCCGATTACATTCGCTACTATTACTTTTATGCGGAGATTTGCGATTTTCGTACCGCCAAAGACATCGGTATTGACAGACCGGAGAAGAATGAGATACTGCATAACATACCACCGACACCCGAGCAGGAAGTTTTTATCGGCAAGCTGATGGAGTTTGCCAAGAGTGGCGATGCCACGCTTTTGGGACGAGCACCTCTGAGTGAGCGCGAGGAAAGGGCAAAGATGCTGATTGCAACAGACTATGCGAGGAAGATGAGCCTTGATTTACGCATGATAGATGAAAATGGGTACTCAGATCATATCGACAACAAGGCAAGTCACTGTGCCAAGATGCTCAATGACTATTACCAAAAGTTCGATGCACAGAAAGGAACGCAGTTCGTTTTTCTCTGATTTAGGTACTTATAAGTCCGGTGGAGACTTCAATGTCTATTCGGAAATCAAGCGTAAGCTGGTAGAAGACTACCATATCCCATCCTACGAGATACGCTTTATCCAAGAGTGTAAGAACGAGAAGGCAAAGAAGGCGATGGTAGATGCGATGAACCGTGGTGACATTCGCATTATCTTCGGTTCTACCTCTATGTTGGGTACTGGTGTGAATGCACAGCAGCGTGCCGTAGCCATCCATCATTTGGACACTCCTTGGCGACCTTCAGACTTGGAACAGCGCAACGGACGAGCGGTGCGCAAGGGAAACCTTATCGCCAAGGAATTTGCGAACAACAAGGTCGATGTGATTATCTATGCCGTGGAACGTTCCTTGGGATAGCTACAAGTTTAACCTGCTGCACAACAAGCAGCTGTTCATCAATCAGCTGAAGACGAATACGCTTGGCAGTCGCACCATCGATGAGGGTTCAATGGATGAGGACAGCGGCATGAACTTCTCCGAATACGTAGCGGTGCTTTCTGGCAATACCGACCTTTTGGAGAAAGCAAGATTGGATAAGAAGATTACCACCTTGGAATCAGAACGCAAGAACTTTCTCCGTGAGCGTGATGCAGCAACGGGTAAGTTGGCTGAGATTGACAGTTCCGTGTCCTTTCATACAGACAAAATAAAGGAGGCACAGTCAGACCTGGCTCTATTTGAGCAGCGTGTAGAACGTGATACGGAGGGACTGCCCGTCAATAAACTGACAATCAAAGGTGTGGAAGACAGCACTGACATCAAGATCATTGCTGCACGTCTGCAGGAAATAGACGAAAAAGCACGCACCAAAGGAGAGTACAACAAAATTGGCGAAATCTATGGTTTCTCCATTATGGTCAAGACAGAGAGTACTTCCAAAGACTTATTCGACTGTTCGGTGAACCGCTTCTTTGTGAAAGGACAGGAAAGCATCTACTATACCTATAATAACGGTAAATTGGCGACTGATCCGAAACTTGCGTGTCAGAACTTCATTAACGCCTTGGAGCGTATCCCAAAGGTGATAGAATCGCATGAGAAGGAAATGGCAAAGGTTGTAGCCAATAAAGAAGTTTATACTAATATTGCTAACAGTTCTTGGAAGAAAGAGGATGAGCTTCGCTCACTTAAAAGTGAAGCTGCTGAATTAGACAGAAAGATTGCGCTTACGCTTGCACCGCCGGAGGAGGAAACAGAGGAAAAAGAAGAAATGAAGCAAGGAGAGGGTTTACCCGACAACAATCATTCTGCCCGTCTAAGGAACGAGAGCTATCCTGCCCAAGACAAGGAAGAAGACCACCGTTCACAAAACTTCAGACCCAAATGGAGACACTAAACACATGTCGAGGGGCTAAATAAAAGTCAGACATTCAATATGGATGTCTGACTTTTATCACTATACCTGTAAATAACCTTTTAGCTTATCTATTCCCTCTTTGTGCTTATCGGGAGCCTGTTTCTTGAGTTTGCCTATATTCAGCAATTTCCATTGTACGGATGGATATTGGCTTAAATCACCTGCGCAACATTTATCCCACTGTGGTGTTCCCTCCTCAAAGGAAACGAGGAAATCCTTGTCTGTATTTGTAAGGCAGTCATTTACCTTTTTAATAATGGATTCACGAGCCTGCTCATAGTCTGTATAGGTAAATGGAATATCTGACATTCCCTTGAATTGGTTTTCAAGTGCCTCCTCTTGGTTTATGCTATTAGGAGACAGAGATTCTACGATAGGCTTGTCGCTTCCCAATAAGCATAAGATAAGCCCGTCTTTTACATCTTCAAGTGTTTGGTCTTTCATGTATTTGCAGTCAAACATGTCACGTGGGTGCTGGCGGCTGAGGGCAGCTGTAATCTTCCCCCCATAAAGTTGAGAATAAGGAACTATACGTGCCTTACAGCTGGCTTGAAACTCTTCCTTCGCTTTCGGACAGAGTTCCATAATCTCAATCTCTCCAAGTATGCCCCGCTTTGTACCATTTACCTCTATTTTCACCGTAGCACCATCATGCGTGCACTGCAATTTCCATACTTCGGATTTATGTACCACATGTATTCCGGGAATGGCACGTTCTATACTTGTTTTCAGTTCTCCAAGATGTTGATTTATCTTTTTCTAAACTTGCTGTACGTGGCTCTATCGGAATATAGGTAAAGATCAATATCAACCGAGTAACGCGGCATATTCTGGTGGAACAGGTTAATAGCCGTACCTCCATGAACAGCAAAGTCCGTTATCTTGTAAAACCAAAGGCAGAATGCGTAGTAACAATGCCACCTGTTTTTTTATATTGTTGATCATTCATAATCGTTTAATTCTTTTTGGTATAATCATCTTATACTTGCTGATATATATACCGGATTTGACGAGTTGGAGTTTATGTGTCCCCAAATCTATTTTTGTAAGGTCTAAATCTTCATACCAATAATGCCCCGCTTTCTCAGCCATATATAGAAACAGCCTCTTCATTTTGTAATGTTTTGTGGTTTCCAATAACGATTGGACGACATCCGGACGCAGAGTGGTCAACTGTTCCATTATATAAAATAGATCCATATAGTTATATTGGCGTGGAGTTAACAACAGACATTCCATAAAGGCCTGCTCAGGGGAGGATATAAGCAGCCTCCAGTCCAAGTATATTAAAGTTGTTATCTGTGCACTGGTAAACACCTCTGTCTTGAAAAACTTAAATTCACGGTCGAAAATGTCATGCTTCATCCATTGTGGCATTTTATCACTTGCCGTTGATACCATTAACAGGGGTTTGCCCATAGGAACATAATGGTTGAAACCCCAAAGCTCCAAAGCAGAATGCGCTGCAACACGAAAACTCTTTCCTACTTGTTCGTTAAAGGACTGCAAAGCACCAAAAGCGGACAGCGTGTCGCCTGTGCGGTACATAACTCCCTTACATAGAGAGGATAACCAACCGGAAGAACGATATCTGCTCAACAACTGCCTGGAATAGCCATGCTCTACGAGCCATGTCGCAAACAACAATCCGTTCTTTTGCCCGGATTGAAGCATTTGGTTTATTTTTTTTCCTTTTAGTACACTCATAGTTTACTTGCTGTAATTAAAACCAACCGCAAAGGTACAAAAGACTTTACTAATTACAGTCGATTGGTTGAATTATTTTCTCGAAAGTAAACTAATAGTTGACTTGCAGGATAATATTTCAACCATAGTGAGGAAAAAGAGGATGAAATAAAACATGAACATTTCCAACATACTTGTATAGAACAGACTTCTACCAACCTTCTCGCTTCCGTACCATTTCATCTATTTCTTCCCGAAGGAAAAGTAACCTTCCATTGGCTTTAAGGTAAGGGATTTTTCCTGCCCAAACCCAGTTGTATATAGTCTTTTGTTCCACCTTCAAAATTTTGGAGACATCTATGATATCCAAGTATTCGGGTTTCAATGGAGGGTGAATGGTCGTATCTACTTCCTGTTCCCGTAGGACAAGCAGACGGTCGAGCTTGTCTTCCATATTCTTCAGTTTTTCAAACAGGCGTTTCTGCCATGCATTTTCTGGCTGTTGATCTAAGTATGGCATAATTCTCCTTTTTGATAATTCCCACTTGTATCTTGTATCAAAATACGCTGCTCTTTCATATAGGCAATATATTTCTTTGCAGTTCTGTCCTTGATTTCCATTTTGCGCATCAGAACCTCACAAAGTTCTTGGTAAGTGAGCTTGAAAGAATTTCGGAAGGTTTCTTTGACAACGGCAATGAGTTCATCAGTCTTGCGCTTTTCCTTGTCCTCTTTAGACTTCTCGCCACGATAGACGTGCATGTCCTCAGCCTTATCCCAGCCGAAAAGCATCATCGGTACGTCCAACGGACTTCCGTCACGGACTTTCAATGCCTTTACGACCGAGTATTCAGGATTGTCGTCCTTTTCTATGGAGAGAATGCCCGCCGCCTTGCGTTGAAGTTCCGATCCTATATGCCCACGTAGCTTTATACCATTAGGCACAAAATGAAGCACACAGATGATGCAAGTATTGTATATTCCTGCTAATCGGTAGAGTTCATCAACAATGGCTATACTTTCCGTTTCATCGTTGGCGGAACGTATTAAGTCGGCTATACCATCTATTACCACAAGATGAATACCTCCATGTTTGTGGTAAAACAAATCCATACTCTCACGGATAAGTTTCAAGCGGTCCTTGCGTGAGAGCGAGGCTAGATATAGGGAATGGTAAAACTTCGGCACCTTTTTCAGTGAAGCGCGTTGTAAGGTTTTACCCAAGTTTTTTATGCAGTTGTGCCTCGGACTGTTCCGTATCGTAGTGTAATACCGCCAAGCCGTTAGGGTTGGGCGTATTTCCAATCCCAATGTCCTCTCGGCAGGTAACCGTTCTGTTCCTAATGTCCCAGTAAGAATGGCAGCCACATAATTACTTTTTGCCAGTTCCTTCGCCCCCTGTAATACAAAGCAGATTATCCTGCGTACCCAGCGGCACACCATTTACTGCTACGATGGACTTTTGAAGCATCAGGAGGATTCTCATAGTCTATTTCACATGATTGTAGCATCATAATTGTATGGGTATATATACTTGACAGCTTGTCTGTTAACAAAGAAGTTAAATCCTTTGCCGTCTTTCCCAAAGCAAAAAAATCAGAAATGTCCTTTTCGGTTTTTGTTCCTTGCAAAGAAAGACTCAGACAAAATACATGGTATGGTTCCAACTGCTTGGCCTGCCTCTCTGCTTCTCTTAATCCGGTTTCATCCGTATCATAAAGCAGAATGATGTGTCGAAATCTTAGTTGCAGACTTTCGATAATAGGCTCAGGGATGGAGGCTGTTTCACTATTGAAACAGATTGCATTAAAATGGTGCGAAGATAATGACAATACATCTTTCTCTCCGCCAGTGATAAATAAAATATCTCCTTTACTTGGTAACTGTTCAAAACCAAAGATATAATCCTTCGATTTATCCCCTCCATAAAGGAACCGTAACTTGCTGTTTGGGCGGTATATCTTGACAAAATCGCCCATTACATAACAAAAGATAGGTTCATTCTTAGTAGAGGTTAGACTAAAAGGATTCCCTTGATTGGAAATTGTCTCATAACGGAACAGTGACTTCACATGATATTTTTGTAAAACCTTGTCAGTTATTCCATAACGTTGCCAATAGGCGATTTCGTCTGCCCTGAAAGGTTGTTCGTATAGCTTGAATATCTTTTTCTTTTCGGAAAGTTCTTCTTTTGCATTGGTTGATGTTGAAGAAACAAGACGAATGTCCTTGAGAGATTTTGTTTTTCTATTCTCGTCAGTCTTAAAATCCATGGTAATATTGAGATTTAAATCCTGTATGATAGTCAATAAGACTTTCTTGAAATCCGATCGAACATCGAGACCAAGCATCGTTGCTGCAAACCAAAAGCAATCACCCGAATATGCCTCGTTCCCAAAATCCTTCATGCGGTAGCATTGCGATTTTGTATCAAGGTAGATGTTGCAGGATGCCCGTTTGTCCTTATAAAGTGGATTCCGGAAATTCCGTTTGGGAACGAAATCAATCGGCATATAGAAACAAAAAATTTCCAGTCCCCTGTTCGTGTGTTCCAATATCTCTTCCTTAATGTTCATAGCTCCTCAAATGAAATTTGTGAGTCTCCCATATATCCTTTTAGGATACCGTCCTTGTAAGCATTGAGCCTTTGAAGAGCTTCCACTCTACGAAAACCTTTGAAGGAAGCACGTCCCGTCTTGATTGCAATATATAATCCTTTGAAAGGATAGACCACATGATTGCAGGAAACATAACGATAAGGGATTACCTGACTGTCTCTCCATCGTGCCAGTGAAGCTCTGGATATACCGAGAAGGCGCAATACATCAGAAGAGTTCAGTTCAATCTTTTCTTCCAAAACAACATAATTCTGTTTCAGTTCAAGAATGAAGCCTGCAATTCGATCTATACTTTCTTTCAAGGAATGTATCTCTTCCAAAAGAGTGGCAGAAAGCATGTTATTCTCTGTCATTATGCATCAGTTTTTTAATAAGTTTCTCAACAGCTTCCATCATATCTCGAAATTCAGACATATTATTTTGTTTTTTTACTATACGGTTGGCTAGAAATATGATATGCTGAATCATTCTTTTGTGATCTACATGACAGAGCTTGTTCAATAAAAAGATGAGATCTTCTTTTTCAATTGTAAAGAAACTATGGCCTTTATCTTCAGTGGTATGCACCAAAGATTCTATCATTCCTTTGGGAAGATGCAAAAGAAGCACATCCATATCGAATGCGGAGGCACATTTGGTATAGGTCTCAATTCTCAAATCCGTCTGCATCTTACAATGTTTCCTAAAATTGGAATACTCCATGCCGGCACCTTGGGCTCGCATCTTGCTGTTATCGCAAGAAGACAGCATGGTTTCAAGAGTGGGAAGCACGATAAACAAGCGTCCCTCTCCCTTTTGAGGTATCATCTTCTTATCCATTTTGTGTATTAAATTGATTTCCAAGTGCAAAGTTCTAAAGAAATAAACCTTTTTTTAGAATATTAGATTGCCAATGTTGGTAATATGATACCATTTGCAATTTTTAATTGCTTTTTCTACGCATAGACTATCAGTGCACGGTGCAAGTCCATTTTTATATAAGGACTTGCACCGTGCACTGAAATTGTAGCCAGAATTTTTCTAAAAGATTTTCACTCAAATATTTGGCAGTAGTTCATTTTTTATGTACCTTTGTACCCGAAATGACATAGCTGATGTCAGGAGAGCAAATTATTTAAGTACTCTCAAAATACTCTATTGAGGCTATAAATTGGCTACATAGAAGAAAGAGAGTGATAAAAATAGTTGTGATACAGAGTGTTACAGAAACAAGTTCGAGTTTCGTACGCACCGCTGAAACCTTGGCTTCCCGCCAAGGTTTTTTGTTTATGATAGGGTAAAAGGGAAAGAGTAAACGAGTTGACAAGTCAACAAGTCAACAAGTTGCTTGTAAGAAAGACTGGATAAAAGAACGAGGATTTGCGTATAAAATAACAAGCAACTCGTCTACTTGTAGACTTATTAACTCGTCAACTTGCACGAAAGAGACAAAGTAACATGAGAACATATCTTTAAAGAATAACAAGCAACTCGTCAACTTGTAGACTTGTAAACTTGTCAACTTGCAAGAAAGCCAAATAAAAGAACGAGGATTTACGTATAGAATAACAAGCAACTCGTCTACTTGCAGACTTGTAAACTTGTCAACTTGCAAAAAAACACAGAATAAAAGAACGAGAATTGGCGTATAGAATAACAAGCAACTCGTATACTTGTAGACTTGTTAACTCGTCAACTTGCAAAAAAACACAGAATAAAAGAACGAGAATTAGCGTATAGAATAACAAGCAACTCGTCAACTTGTAGACTTGTAAACTTGTCAACTTGCAAGAAAGCCAAATAAAAGAACGAGGATTGGCGTATAAAATAACAAGCAACTCGTCTACTTGTTAACTTGTTAACTTGTCAACTTATAGAAATCTTCTGCATAGCTTCTTATTCTGTTATCAACTCAAAATAGCAATAGCCTCTCCCCCACTTTTACGTCCCTTGCATCAGTGAGCATTGAATAAAACGTTTGAGAAATAACTCTGTGCGTTCCATAACCCTTAGCCTTCTTAGAATTCTTGTCCATCTAAAAAGAGTTTGTAGCACTGCGCTTTCTTGCATATATCCGTCTTCTGTAAGAGGATATTATTACCCAAGAGCTATGAAAAGTTATTACAACTCATCAGAGAATATCTCAAAGAAAATGGCTAAAAGCGAGTATTTTTAGCACCACTGCAATCATTTTTGTTATCAACAACTTACAAAGTCACATCGCAAGATAATTCTTAAAATGTATCTAATTGAAAATAAAGAAGTTACCTTATTGCACAAACTAAACAGGTAACGATTTGGAAACGAGCGAATTGCTTTTTAGTCGCAAGTCTCAGATTAACAAAGAACGCTTGTAATTCTATTTGCAAAGATAATCATTTGCTTTGAATAATAAGCGTTCTTAATGAAAATATATTTAATATGGTATTTCAATAAAAAAATATTTTACAGGATCTCTACACATTCACGACAAAAAAAGAGTCTTCATTTATCAATAACTGTAGTACTCGCTTGAAATTATTCATTTCATTATCTTCAGCAAGTTGCTGTTCGGTAGTTTTACCAATATGTCCAACTCTAAAATACATATCAATAGCTTTATCAATTCCACTTAAAATTGTAGGCATATCGTAGACCTCTAGAGTATCACCCTCTTGTTTTTGAAACTATGTGTATCGGATAATTTCTATGATTAGTAGACATTTGAGCTTCGTTAAGACCTTGATTTCTATAAAAGAGCATTGCGCTATGTCTGTATCAAGAGTATCTGGCATCTTTATATAAAGCTTACCAGATGTATATATTTTTACCATCAATTTCTGTAGTAGGTATTTCGGTTACAATCCATTCTGCCGCTAATTTCACAAAAGCCTTCAAAATAGGAAATAGCAATTACAGTTGAAGGTAAGAGCCCCAAATGACCTAATTTCAAGTTTTCATCAGTTTGTTTTTAGTAAAATTAATCCCTCTTCTAAAGATTCCGTTGCAACCTTTTTTTCTCATCTCTTATTGTAATTTCATAGCGTGTTTGTGTTATTCCCAGCATATCCGTTGGGATTTTTTTGCATCTTTTTTTCTGCTATAATGAAAGCTCGATCCAAAACCAACCCGACCAAGAAAAAGGCCATATTCAAATAAAATATTATCACGCGGTGTGTCAAACCCTTTTCTCTCACGACAGCTTTATCATCTGCAGAAAAACCATGAAGCTGAAATCAAATAGACTTGCTGATTTAACTAGAGTTTCTAAAAAGAAATATTATTTTTAAAAAAATTTCATCTGTCCAAAGAAAGCAATCGTAGTCAGGAGAAAAGAAAGATTTAATACGCTTTTGCTACTTCAAGTCCTTCGATAGAAGAACCTATAAAAATTCTTGGTTTCATATTTTTTTAAATCATTATAAATTTGATAAACTTCATCTTCTAATACTTTAAGAGCTTGGACTTTATTAGGTTTTTCCTAAAAAGACATATTCATCCCCAACAACAGACCTGAGTTGATTTTTTCTTTATTATCTTTCCACAAATGATACATATTATGCCATACGATATAGACTAAATCCTTAAAGTTTAGATTATAATAATCCTGTATGGGAATTGAGTAGCATATTGCATTAATTTCAAAGCTATTTAAAGGAATATCATAATCAGAATCTGTTCGAACATTTTTCAGGAATCTTATCATTCGCTTTAAACGTCCCTGTGTCTTTGCACTCCGAGAATTAATCCTTGAAATGCTCAAGAAAGGATAATCTGGTCCTTCAGCATATCCCTTTTCTTTATTGTATATATTTATTCCACGTCTTTCTTGTGGCATACCTTCCAAAACATAATCTAAAGATTGAAACCATGATGATGTCACAATATCAACATCCCTGTGCAAGTGCAGATTCGTAATTTTTACTGCTTTAGCATTATTAACATTACATACTTTATAGGTGTCCTTCATTATTTTTTCAATGTCATTTCTTAATTGAGTTAAATCTTGGTTGCCATTTCCTTGATATAAAAGAAAAAGATGAATTAAAACTTTGTAGCCTATTAATTTGATTTAAATCATATTTCCATGGTTGTCGAAGTTCTATCCTTACCTTATCTATTTCTGTCCCATAAAATTTCTCACTTAGGACCAACAAATCTATATCACTTGCTCCTTTAATATGGGTATCAGTCATTACAGAACCTTGATATTCATATGAGACATTTTGTAATGTTTCTTTTTAAATTCTGTTTTACAGCCTCACCCGGCCTCTTTTTGTTTTGCTTGTATACTCAGGTTCTACAGCTGCCATTGCATGCTTAACATATTTAACAACATCATCACCCGATGAATACGCATCGCTGAATTGTCTTCGCTCGCGCTCAAAGAGATTTATAGAATCGGGATTATACCGAGCAGAGAGAGCTGTAAGTTTTTTGTTGATAGTTCATCATAATTATTTACGCGATTTAAACGTTTGATTTTTAATTGAATACAAATATACAAAAAAACACTTGCATTTTTACAAAAATATAAAATAATTCTTCTATGAATCACATCCGTTTTTTTATTATTGTTTTTTTCTATCCTCATAGATGGCTAGCAACAATGTAAGTCCTAGATAGCTATGGCATCCTGTTATATTTCTCTTCCTCGCTTCTTCTTTTTCTTAGCTTGATTTCTAAGTTTGTGCTGCCAGGCTGTCTCAGCATAATCATCGCCGTATGTCTGTGGATTGATAAGTTCACCTACCCCTGAAATCATTTCTTCGGCTGCATTCAAGGCGGTGCTTGCTACGTTTCCTACGGTTTGTGCAATAGATAAACTTTCGTTTGCTTTTGTAGGCGGTATGTATGAACGACTGGGAGGAACAAGTTGATAGCCTGTGTCTGATTGAACTTTATTCTTTGTAGTCTTGTCTGCTATTGTGTGAGCTTTTGTTATTGTCTCCTTTGTTTCGGCTTTATTGGCTACTTCAAAGTTCTTCTGCAAGGAACGGTAACCGAACTCCTTGCCGATTTCCGATGCCTTAAAAGTCTGTCCACTGTATGCGAACTTCAAGCCATATATCTTTCCCTGTTTATTCTTTAAGCGTTCAATGGTTACGCCACTCTTGCTAAGGTCATAGAGAAACATGGAGTGGCCTATGATGCCTGTGCCTTTGTACCTATCAAGTAAGGCATAGCAGATTTGCTGTACCTGCTGTTTTGTTTGCTCTCTCGTGGGATTAGCCTTTGTCTTTTGGTGTTTCCTCTCCGCCTTGACCTCCTTTGCGATGGTCAAGCCTTTCTCCCTGCTGATGTCCTCCGCTACCCTCGCTGCCCCTATTGCTCACAAAGGTGGTGTCATAGACTTCTCCGTAAAGACTGATGCGGTTGGCAATGATATGGATATGCCTGTTATCGGTGTCCTTGTGCGTTACTGCCACCCATTGGTGGTTATCAAGTCCCATTTGTTTGGCAAACAGATGGGCTATCCGCATGAGTTCGGACACGGGCAGTTTTTTCTCGTCCTTCGGTGCGATGCCTATTTCGATACGGAGGAACTTATTCTTGCACCGTGTGTTGTAATCGCTGACCATCTTCATTTCCTCATAGATAGTCTTTGGCTCCCTGCTGCAAAGATTGTGGAAGGCAAGCCGACTGCCAAGTTTACCCTCTCTGAAAATATAGTCTAAAGCCGTGCTGCCATGCGCTATCGCCTTACATTTTCCTATCATCTCTTGTTAGATTTAAGACCTTATATATCTCATCGTTCACATGAAAATGGGGGTCGTAAAATCGCTTAAATGCCTCTTTGGCACATAGCGAAAGGTTCTGTGTAATATGTACCCATCTCTCATCTTTTACTTTGATGAGGTTGGAAACCTGCCCATAGAATCTTCCTGTATGTTGGAGGATGGCAATGGCTTCCCTTTCATTTTCGGTCATCTTGGGAACGGCTGCCACCTCTCCATTCAGGAGTATCTCACGGCAGTAATCTGAGAACTTTCGTCCCGTACTTTCTGCCTTTGACTTGATACGTTGCTTCTCTTCACTGGTACATCTTACCTTGATGAACTCTGTCTTGTTCATCTTCTGCTCTTCCTTATCCTTTGGCTGCCATTGGGCAGCTTTTCCTTTGTATCTATTCAAATAAGTTTCCTTTGAAAGTTAATCATTATAGATAATTTGTTGTTGCTTAATTTCTGAATGCTGACCGATGAGAACGTAGTGATTACGGTCTAATCTCCCCAGCAGTCTGACGAGGGGAGCAAGAGCAGTTTGTGGGTACAAACTGACGTCTTGCAATGCTACCGAACAAATTATATACGCTTAAAACGTTTTATAGCTTTCAAAAACGAATGCCGTGCATTCTATGACTAACTGCATTCGTGGCATTCTCATAGATAACTAAGCCGAAGAAGAAAGGGTAGACCCTTTTAGCAAAAAAGGTAGACCTATTTGCTCGAAAAGGTAGACCTTTTTCCAGAAAACCGTCTACCTTTTCTTACGGCTTACATTCTTCTCCATTTCTCTATATCTTCACCATATTCCTCCAGATGCTGACGCACGATGTTCTCAACGAAGCTTGAAAGGTTGCTGCCCCTGTCGCCTAACCTACGCACAATGAAGTCGGCACGCTCCTGTGTCTCCCTACTCAGATAGACTGCCTTACGATTGTTTAACTTGGTCGGCACAAGATAGGCTTGCTTGTAGGCTTCGAGTGTTTTCTTTCTCATCTTGGCACTGATGCGTTTCTGAACGGTTACGTTCTCAGCATTCTGTGCAGACTCAGAGTGCATGGTATTCTCTGTGTTCTGCTTGTTTGTTGGTCTTTCTCTTTCAGGAACCGCAGTCGCTTCTTGTGAAGTAGATTCGTCCTCTGCTTCATCTTCCACGCCCAAGAACCATGAAAGGTCTTTTGTCGCTCATCATAGTTTTTCTTTTTCCATTTCTATTTCATTTTTAAGTTTGACTTGTTTTTGATTTCTTGTTTTGTCCTGTAATTGATATGTGTGTCTGTTTCTGCGCTTTCCGTTTCTGCTGCTCACGGGCACGGCTGACATGATATTCGTTGAGATCCTTGAAGTCTTTGTAATGTATGTTCATATCCTCAATATGGAAGCCTGCCTTTATGAAATCTTGAACAGCCCTCCGTCCTGCTTCGTCATTGTCAAGGAAGGCACGGATATGGGTGAGGTGTCGGTCATTCAAATAACGGATAGTCCTTGCCACGTTGCTCACGGAGTTCATCACAAGGCAGCAGTTGGTAATCTCTTCTTTCATTGAAAGGAAGGAGAGGAAGTCCATGAAGCCTTCAAAGATGCATACTGGCTCCGCTCTATCCGTGAATATCGGAGTAATGTCTTTCGGGGCTATCGTTCCCTTGAACGTCTTGTCGTCCCGAAGCTCATAGCCGCCAGAGAGATTGGCAAAGCCAATGGCTTGATAGAGTCTGCTCCTTACCTCATAGCTGATACATTTGAGGAAAGGCATAGCCTTTTCCAAGTTGATACAGCGTTCCTTCGTAAGATAATCCTGTAAATGTGGCGGCAGGGTGTCTGATATTTCTATCAGTCTCCTTGCTCCATTTACAGCCATCACAGGTTGGGATTATTTGGCACGAAGTCATTAAGAAAACTATATGTGCCATTATCGGGAGCGTTCTGTCCCAAACGGCGGATGGCTTCAGATAGCGTGCATCCCTCCATACGCATACAGAGGTCGATGATGCTTCCGCCCCTGCCTTCGGCATAGTCTATCCAAAGGTTCTTCTCTGTGTCCACCTTGAAGCTCGGATGCGTTTCCTTCCTGAGCGGTGAACAATACAGGGCATAGGCAGTAGTCCTACGTACAGGCTTGACGCCTTTCCTTTCAAGATATTCCACGATGGGGTATTGCTTGATACGTGATAAATCTTCTTCTTTCATTGCTTTGATACTTTAATGGGTTGAATGATAATTATTTATGTTTGTCTGTTTTTGGGGTTTTACCGTTTCCAAGTTTCCCCCTCCAAACTTTTTCATCTTTCTTCTTACTACATATTATTTTGTGATAAGTGATTGATAATCAGTATTACTTTGTAGTATAAGACAATACTACACACTCTACTACATTTGGCTACTACAAGTTTGAAGGAGCGGACAGGGCAAGATTTTCCTAATCTTGTAGACATAGATGGGGCTACCACCATTTCTTCGTTTGCTCACCTTTATGTATCCTGCTTTCTTTAAGGCTTCGCCCATCCGCTTGGCAACAAGTGGTTGGTGAGTATAAATACCCAAATAAGTGAGTATCTCCGTAGTGGTCATTAACAAATAACTTTCATCCTCTGTTGGCTTTCAAAACAACGCAGCAAAAGCTCCATCTCTGCAGTCTGTACTTGAAAGTCCTCACTCTCTCTGTATAGTTCGGCAATCTCATCATCATCAAACCAATAGCGAAAGCCTGACTTTAACAGGGCTTTGGCTTCCGCATAGACATTGTTCATCGAGATAGCTTTTGCTCTCTCAATATCTATGGAAAGCACTTCAAAGGGCAGGAAGCGTCTGCTTCCTGTAGGGTCTGTAAGAAAGTCATTGCCGTTCACCGATGCCACGAAGCTTGCCAAGTGGGGATGTTCCTCCACATACTTGTCGTAGGGCATACGGTATTTGACCATCGGGCAGGTAATGAGGTTCTTCAGCTCATTCTCATCACGTTTATTTAGAGCTTTGAGTTGGTCGTCTATGTTTACGATAAGGTTCTGACCGATATAGGTGAGTGCGTCTTTCTCCTGCGGATATATTTTTCCTGTGTAACTGTAACCGTGCAGTTTGGACGGACAGAGCAAATCCAAAAACGTGGTCTTGAACTTTCCCTGCTCGCCTGTCAGCACAAGGCAGGTGTGGTTACGGCACTCACGGTCGTCCATTGCGTTGGCGACCACTGCCACGAGCCACTTGGTGAGGTACGGCAGCCACTTGTCAGAGTTGCGCACGACCACGCAACTTGCCAAGCTGGGAATGGCTTTCAGTGAAAAGGAAGGATTACTGCTCAAATCCACCGATGGCAACCTTTTGAAATACTCCTGTATGGGATTGATACGTGGAGAGAAACTACTTTCTATAATGGAATAGAGGTTGTCGGAAGATGTAATAATCCCCACATCGTTGTCAAGTTCCCTGCGGAGCGTGTTGATTTCATAGCGCCCCACCTTTGTGAAATCGCTACTATTCATTCTGCGGTATTCGGTTCGTCCCAATACCGTGTTGTATCTGAACTCATAGCGAGAGGAGAGATAGGCTTCTATCTCCGAGTTCTTGGAAAACTTCCTTCTTGTATGAAATTCGCTGTTTCCGCCCTCAGATTTGCCTTTATCTGCATTCTTCTTCATTATATGATTGGTTTGGTTTCAAAGAGTGAAGTTATGAAGAGAACAGGAAAGTGCCAAGCATTCGGAGAGTGCTTGCATAATGTTGCGTTCATTAGCAATGAAGTTCTTATGGCTTTTTATGGAGATAGGAAAAGAAAAGACTGATTTAATCCAAAAATAAAGAGTACAACAATAAGAATAGGCAAAGGTAGTAGTGTGCCCCTTGCGCACGTTTACAGTGTTCTGCACCGATATTGCAAACAATAGAATCCGTGCAGAAATAGGGTAGCGTTTGTCCATATCGAAAGTGCCATAAGCTGCCAGTTGAACAAACGCCGATTGAATTGGACATGCACCGCCCTATCTTTGCGCCAAACGGACGGTGAAAGAAGAAAACAGGGTAAGAATGCGCAAACGACTGCCGATAAAATGCGTTAGCTTTTTCCTTCAACTTCCCTGATGTTTCCCTACTGTTCCCTACTGCTTTTGAAGTGTGATAAACTCATCATACTTTTGCAGGCAGAAATGTGTGATGAAACGCAGAACAGACAAAGGTGTTGTCAATACCAATAAGACAGAATTACAAACAAAATAACAATAAAACTATGGGATATTTTTATCATTACGGATTCAAATTGGGCAAAGCTGAGGAACGCGATACTCAGTCTTGCTGAGACCTGCCACAAGGCATTTGGGGAACAGAGTAATCACACGGACTGGCTGCACAATGGTGATGTATGCAAGTTACTTAATATCAGCAAGCGCACATTGCAGCACTATCGAGACACGGGTGTGCTGCCTTTCTCGCAAATCGGGCATAAGTGCTATTATAGGCGTGAGGATGTAGAACTATTGCTCCAAACCAAATCGGAGAAATTGAAAACAGACAAACCTAAGAATAACAAATAAGGGAAGAGAACTATGGAACAGGTAAGAGACTTAAATATGGAGGCTGACGATATGCAGGTGGTGCTGTCCGCTATCAGCAGTGTAAGTAGAAGGATAAAGGAAGTAGCACAGACACACAAGCCGCTCTTTGGCGGTGAGCACTTCCTCACAGGTAAGGAAGTGTGCGAGCGGCTGTATATCAGTCCCCGTACCTTGCAGGACTATCGGGACAAGGGAATTATTCCTTATACGCAGTTCGCAGGGAAGATACTCTATAAGGAGTCAGAAATAGAGAGGATACTAAAAAATAACTATAGGGAAAAAGATAAGATGAAGATGGCATATTGACAATACTACATGGCACTTGACCTGATATATACCAGCCCAAGTGTCATATTTTGAATAGCCACCTACATTTTTTTAATTCTCAGGTAAAACCTATTTCTGGTTTGAATTTTTACAGAGACTTTTTCTATTCTGAACAATATTTACTTGTCCATTATATGCAATATTAGATTCATCATATTTCATATTTGGGTTAGCATAGTAAACCTTTAGTTTATAATTACCAGAAGGCAATTTACTCATCTTAAAACGAACATCATATTTGCAAATGCAATCGGCAAGTGCATCAAGCACATTATGGTATACGATAAGGGTTATCTGATTATCTTGATTAGCGATATTCACATAAATATTTTTTTACGGCACAGTTAGCTTTTCACATCTTCCAACATACATTGGGCAACACCGTCTTTATCCAACTCTATACTTAATATTGCTGGCATAGCATTGTTTTTCTGCATAGAAGTCAGGACGTGTATCTGTCGGAGAGATGCTTAACTTACAATTAGAATTTGCAACATCATAAATTCTTAATGGCTCAAGAGATACCTTCTCAGAGGAACATGCAGATAATCCACAGAAAAAGGATTAGGCTGTAAAAATACTTTTTTTCATAATTACAAGGATTTTTATATGTTGATATTTATATAAACGTAATTACAAGTTATTTCTTGCTTATATTATTACGTATTTCTGTTATTGCTGAAATCCGCAATAAAGACATACATTTTATGGATAGTGTTTACTATTCAATCAACTTTCCGTGTTTTTTGAGTATTGAGAGAAACTCTCCCCATTCTGCCGCTCTTTTTTCTTTTGTTTTTTGAATGGCCTTGTTCTCTTTAACATATTGACTATTGTCCTCAATATTGCGTGGGTAACAGTCACTCAGATAAAACTTGCCAGATTCTGAAACTAATGATAAGTCTGTGAAAATTTGGCTATTAAAAGAAGATACAAATGTTGAGATATGGAGTAAAACCTTACCATACGAATGTATTTCGATGTTACGGTAAATGGGAAAGATCTGACTTATCGACTCAAAATCCTGGAAGATAATCTCACGGGTTTGCGCGTTGAAAGACTTAATGTTGTCAAGTGTAAAGAGATAGGGGCTTGAAGCGGCTCTTGTCATTCGGGCTGTCCCTATAGCAAACAATTCCGTTTTCGATGCTTGCACTGTGGGAGTTGAAGCAGACTCATCTTCATTGCTGCAACCAATAAACAGCAACGAGAAGATGAACGCCTGTAATACACAAAAGTACCTTTTCATAATTTGTTGGATTTAATTAGTTATTATAATATGTGGTCGTCAATTATGTTCATATACTTTTTATTTCTGCCATTAAGGAATAAACATGATTAACACTTTCCAAACCCAAAGCATAATCAGCCTCATGTTTGTTTTTCAATCATGTCGGCAAAAAGTCTTGATTTCAGAAAAGAACCCTTGTGAAACAATTTGGTTATTCCCCAATAGTTGGGACAAAGTTGTTTCTTCCGTAGAGACAAATTGTTGCTCCATTGTTTGGAAAGACTTTCTCCAACGGAATCCCTAACAATGCTGAGCGTCTCGGCATGAAATCAAGTCGCTCCATGTTTTCCAACACATAAAGTCCTTTATCTGTACTGATATTTAGCTGTTCCTGTGCTTCTTGCCAAGAATAATCTGTTGATAGTTCCAACATTCCTGTTATATCTTGGTGCTCCAATACAAGAAATAAAGTTTGGGCACCATCTCTACTGCGAATGACATCCAAGTTCTTTATCTTTGCCTCTCCAAAAAGGAATGTTACATAGTCAAGAGGATGGATGAATAGGTCAAGTAAACTATCTCCTTCAGGGTATAATCCTGTCAGATAGCAATAATGATAATGCCGTTTGCCATCACCTTTCAATCGTTTTTCAATACTTGAGTGGCAGGGGCAAAACGCCTTTGCAGTCCGACAACGATATGTTGTGAGCCATATAGCATGATAGTATCGGTCAAAGACTTTAATTCTCTTTCATTCTCACAGGGTGGTTTCTCTATAAATAAGGACTTTCCTGCTTTTATAGTTTCGGTTGCAATCTGAAAGTGTGAATGGGGATTAGCTGCCACAAAAACACCAGAAACAGTATCATCAAGCAGTATATCCTGTAAAGAAGTTGTTCCTTTGACACCTTTATACTTTTGAGAAATCAGTTCGGCTTTCTTCTCTGAGGTACAGCAGATATATTTCAGTGGTAACTGAAGATACTGTATGACGGGCAGAAGGTTGTTTGCACAATGATTGCCAAACCCAACAAGAGCATACTGTTGCGTGTAAGTATGACTCAACTCTCTCATACAGCGTATATACTTGTATCTGCCTATGATGTTATCTAAATATCCCATTTTAGCTTTGCTTTTATTCGTTTGAAATGTTTATTATAGGTAGTTTGCCTGTTGTTGGTCCATTGATACTTCCCATAAAACAACTCTATCAACCGTTTGGGGATTATCTTTTCTATATTTCTTAACAGGATAATGTCATATTTTCGGTGATAGTTGATCCAACATTGATTGCATTCTTTGGGAGTACTGACATTGAATTTTGCACGTATTCCTTGAATTGAATATCTCATCGAGTGTATTCTCGTGAATATTACCCAAGATTACGTCTAAATTCTGGCATAAGGGGACATCCCCATTAGAATGGATGACCAATTCACTGAATATGCTATGACACCGTAACTTCAGTCTATTATTCTTCCACTCGTCATACAAAGCTACAAAGTCAAAGTTCTCATATGTTTGATGTATGGAAGAGGGTATCTGGCTGATGAAATCCGCATCATTGGATTCTATTAAATCTTTGGTTGTATCGAAGAATGACATTGTGCTGTAAATGCCAATACGTACATCAATGTTATATTGTTTAGCACAATCTATGACATGCCTCATATCCTCAAACGAGTTCCATGGAGAAAGACAAAACATTAGGGAGATAGGCACGATGTCTTTACATGCCTCTATAACCTTAATCACTTTGTCATACCCATCTCTCCCACGCATATAACGATAGGTTTCTCTATTACCGTCAAGTGATATGTATAGATGTTTGGGATGATGATTCTTTACAGCAGAAATTACCTTGTTCGTTGCAAGGCAGTTGGACAGCAATGTATAATTAGGATGGTTAGTATCAAACCATTCTAATATATTGTCTGCTTCGGGATGGAGGATAAACTCGCCTCCTTCCAAACCTACTATCGTGCTTTTTGTTACACATTTACTATTCATTATTCTGATAATATCAACCAAACTTAGATTTTCTGTAGGTTTTTTCCAAATGGAACAGTGTTTGCAACGAGACTGACAACTTGTTGTGGAATATATCATTAAAGAGGTAAGTTCCTTATGCTGTCTGCGTACTACATTGTTGACAAATACCATTCCATTGTGGATGTAGTCATAAATACTGTACATCTTTTTTTAAGTTTTGTCTTTTTATTGTAAGAGTAGAAAACAAAAAGACTGCACAGTTTTGTAACTTTTTATCAATTCATTCTCTCCATTTACCAAGTAAGCCGTAATCCGAATGGTACGGTAATAATAAACGGATGCTCTGTACGGTAAGTTTCGAGACTACTACCATTTCTAAAATAATAGAACATATTTGGTTCTATATACAAGCTGAAAGGTTTGAATAGCTTGTACTGCACACCAGCACCTAAGTTTACAGACCACTGAGAACGTGGCTTGATGTCTCTCTTCAACGTGTACGACGAGTCGGCTGTTATGATGTACTTCTTTTCAAGCGAACTGTGGACAGGCATTTCAAATGCCATACCACCTGTCATATATGCATTGAACCGTCCTTTTGACCATACTTGATAGGTCAGTCTCAATGGTATGCCAACATAATCTATTTTCTGGGTTTTCACCAGTCTTGCCTTGTTATACTCGCTTTCAAATTCTGATTTTAGTCTGGTGTAAGTTATACCTGTCCCGAAAGTCCATTTTGGACTTAATTGCTTATTAATGGAAAGTCCAAAGGTTTTTGGGCGACAATGATGTGCGACCTCCCCCAATGAACTATTGCCATCTGTTGGATGTTCACGCAGTATCAAGGACATTCTCGCTCTCTCGACAGAATCCATCAAAGCATTATTCCGAGTATAATAGTTCTTTAAATCTGTCCAAGTGTAAAGTTTAGCAGCTGCACCACCGTTTGCATAATCGATAACTGACAGATAATTGAAGTTAGATATTGTATTACCCGATGTATTTGAGGAATAACCAAAGTTAAATTTCCACGAATATTTCTTCTTATGGTTTACATCGACCTTCATACTCTCATTCGATGCCAACATTTTATCTTCCGAAATTTGTGGAATGTGAAGCACTGAGTCGTCTATACTTACTCTAATTTTAGCAAGATATTTCTGCAAGGAGTCCTCATGAAATGATACAATCTGCTGCCTGGTTTCTATACTATCTGTTGTTATTCGTGATGAAATATCTTCAGTAGAAAGAGTCTTTTCTGCCAAAACACGCCTATCATTTTCAGTAGCACTTGAAGGTATAGAATACCTTGGCTGCCCATTCTTTTGAGAAGCAGCTCTATTTTGTTGAACTCGTTTTGGAAAGTTATGATGAGTATCTAAAGCCGTTGATCTATTATGAGATGTGTCAACAAACTTGTCCCTCGTTACGAAATAGATATAGACAGGTATCAGGATGGGAAGCAAGAACAGCATCCAATACTTAATCAATATGACACGCAGCATTTCTTTGCCCGAGCCAACTGCGAAGAAGAACTATGTGGATTGATACCAAGCAGATCCCCTATTTCCTTATGTGAAAGACCGTCCAACACTGAGAGTTTGAATATTTCTCGGTTCCCCTCTGGTAACAGTTCTATCGCTGACAGCAACAACTCCAGTTCTATATTCTTTTCTTTATCGTCTTCTTCGCTCAACAAATCTTTCCCCAGACTGGATAAAAGAATATTACTTTTTTCTGTACTTTGTAGGAATCTCAACGAAAGGTTTCTCACAATCGTTATCATCCATCCTTCCAATTTTGAGTTGTCCTTCAGCGAATTAATAGAGGTAAAAATGATGATAAAAGCATCGTGCAAAATATCTTCTGCCGTACTTTCATCTTCCACATAGTGCAGGCATATTCTCTTTAATCTGTCGGAATATGCCTTATATAAATTTCCGAGAGCCTTACGTTCTCCCTGTTTACATGCGTCTATATTAACATCTATTTTCATAGATATACCATACCTTTTTATTAAAAGGAGCATGTTTTGCTTAAAAGACTGCACGGATTTAGAAACTTTTTTTGAGAAACTTGGAAAAATATTAAAAATCTATGATTAAAGACCTCTTTTTAATGGTCGGCTCGTTATCTACAAGAGATAATTGTCAACCTTTTTATGGAAAACCCTTCATGTCGTATCGCAAAATCTATAACAAACCATAAATAGATCTTGCTCTAAGAAATTACAATCCGCCTGAAATCTATAAGTAATTTCTCCATTCTATTCATCAACTCATCAAAGGATTTTGCTTTACCGTATATATAGCCATCTACCATATTTGACTCGTAATCAAGACGATAAGCATTCATAACTTCATCTTGGGGGATAAAATCAATCTTAGCGGGATAGTCTTTATCATAGTCCACATATCCCAAATGATAGAACCGGCGACGATGTTCTACAATCGCCTTATAAAGTTTACCATCATTCAATGCTTTCTGAGCAAACTCTGTATCCATCAATCTATCCAAATCGTAAAGATGTCGAGACATACGTAGGGATCTCGGTTCCTTCTTTTGAAGCTCTTCACTAAGTAGCAATGCCTTTTCCAAGAATGTCCTTGATGGCGTTACAGTCTTAATTGATGCGGTTATTTCATCATCCTCTTCAGGGAACTTATCGAAGATAAGAGAGTGAATTTCACATTGTTCATAGGGTTCTGACATAGACAGACAACTGATTTCTATTTAACTCTCGCATCAATAAGTCTCATGCTGGATGGCAAAATGCTTCATAATTGACGAATATTATAGTCGGGTCGCTATCATGGTCTATAGGCCTTGGAGGTTCCCCTGTCACCGTTTCATTCATTATAGTATACCCTTTAACTCCCATTTTAAGGAGTTCTGCATCCAGTTCTGCAGAGAGAGTCCCATGAATATAATCCCGTGATGCTTTTCTTAGTTTCTTCACCTGATTGTTGTTCTCGCACTTTGCAAATGGCAAGTTAAGGACGTCCTCAAAGAAGTTCCTGCCAATGGAAATGTCTATATCTTCACTGAATCGATTGATGAGATTCCATCCTTTACTCAACGAAGTTCCCCCCTTGAAAAGAAGCCATTTCCCACAAGATGTATTGAACAAAGCTTTGAGAACTACCGTCACCCACCAATCTTTCTCTACGGCATTATCTTCGATATTATGATTCTGGCCTACAGTTTGTATCATTGCTATTCGTTCGTCACTACTATGATTTTGCCAACTACTCATGATTGTTTTTGCTTAAAATTTTTATTATGTTTCGTCGTATCCATGTAGGCATGACCTTTAGATCATCAGACATGGTCTCATCTTCTGGATATTTGCTAAGTATTGCACTAATGGCACTTTCCCACTCTTCATTATAGTTTCGCTCCCTCAATAGCCTTCATGGCTTGTACCAAAAAGGCGTGTGACCTTTCCTTTCAAGGTGAAGTTTTTTTAGGTACTCCTCTTTTAAACGTGAGGATTCTATTGCCACACTTGATTTTTTTCTTGCAGACCCACTGGTAAGAAAAAAATAGGGGTCATGAGTTACTTGTTCGGATAATCCAAGCATATTCAACGCTGTACTTCCAGTAGGGAGAATTTCAGCATTGTCTCTCTCTGCAATTGCATGGGCTATCTCTTCGGTAGTTGGATAAACTATACCAAATTTAGTTTTTCTTCGCTTTAAGGTATATGCCACGAGACAATCTTAACAACAAATCCTGTCGGACAAAAATCTGATAAAATCTTGCCCACATACTCATCGTCGTATTCTGGGAAACTATTATTAAAAAAACAGAGTACCGGTGTTTGCTTTTTTTCAATACAGTTCCTAAGAATATCAACAACCTTCTTCTCTTCTTTATTTATTAACATATATTAAGTCGGTTATTTTTTTGCAAAAAAATACCGAGTATTTTTCCAAACACCCAAATTCTTTGAAGTTATTTTTTTATTTGGGTTGATCATTTCCATTCCATTTCAGAATATCATTTTGCAAGTGATACGAATATAATGGTAAGCAGTGTGTGTTCTTACTGGAAGATTACTAATAGAAGTAGTATGTAGTTTTTAAGTAGTAACTGGATGCTTCTCTTACTAACTACGCTACAAGCTTTTTTCTTTCACCGTATTATACCCTATTGTAGTTATATAGTAAGATATAATCAGTGAAAGAAAAAAGCGTATTACCATCAGTTATCCATGTTGCCTATCAGGAATATCGGTGTTATTATGGATGCTGGTTTCTGCAGCTTCTGACAGATGTACTTTCTGAACAAATGCGCTTCTGTGCTATCCAACTGAAAAGATAGGGCAATGATGACAGGAAGCGGATAGAGCGGAGCATAACCTTTTAGTTGTTCGTTTGCATAAATATCTTCCTCACCTGCAATCCTCTTCATTGGGATGCAGGTTAGAAAATCTCATCAACGCTTGCAGTCTATGGTTAAGTTTACCCCACGTTACACCGAAGAACCTTACAAGTTCACTCTCTGTCATGGCTATCTCTCTGTTTCCCTTGCGAATGACTTGCATATTGCAGCCCCAATCAAAATAGCTACGATGATTCTCCGTGTTAGTCATTGTCCTTTGTTTATAGTTCGTTTTCATACCGTTTCTTCCTTTCTGTCATTTGAATTGACAACCAATGGGATTGTCTTTGTGTTTGTTTTTGCATTTGTGGTATTTTTGTCCTTCGCTTTGTATTTGGCAATAAGCCTGTCCATATCCTCCGAAATTTTCCTGTCCGTCACCTGCGCATAAATCTGCGTGCTTGATATGGAGGCGTGTCCCATCATCTTGGCTATGCTCTCAATAGGTATTCCTGCGCTAAGGCTCATCGTACCGAAGGTATGCCTGGCAACATGGTACGACAATCTCTGTCTGATACCGCAAGCCTTACCCACGATGCTCAGGTTCTTGCCCATCACGCTACGGCTGCAATGAGGTTGAAAGACAAGGCTGTCGCCTTTTTCTTTCACCGCCTGCTGTTCTTCGTTTCCTGCCTGCGCATTCCTGCAATGGCTGATGATAGTTTCAGCTATGGGATGTAACGGCACGACAAACTCAGCCTTTGTCTTCTGACGCTCCTTGCGTATATATCTCTGTCCGTCTGCTGCCGTTTGGATATGCTTGTATTCCAAATTCTCCATATCTGAAATAGCTAAGCCTGTGAAGCAGGAAAAGATGAACATCAGTCTTGCCAACTCTGCTTCCTTGTCATTCATACTCATTGCCATAAGTTTCATTACATCACTTTTCTGTAGGAAGCGTATTCTCTTTTCCTCCTTCTCATACTTGATGTTCTCAAAGGGATTGCAACGGATAATCCTCCTACTGACTGCACGGAACATCAGTCGGCTCAGCCAACAGAGATTGGTATTGACAGTCGATGCTTTCAGCCCACTCTTTTTCAGGAAGAAACGGTATTCCTCGAACAAACTCTCCGTAATGGTGGCGATAGATATGTCTTGTACTCCTTTGTTTTCGACAAATTCTCGGAGATTTCTATCAGAATAGCAAAGGTTCAGATACGTTCCCTCTGCCCTTGACTTTCCAACGCTTTCCTTGACGGCTTGCAGTTCCGCCTTGCTCATTGCAAGGAGCGTGGTGGGGTTAGTGGCAATGCCTTGCAAACGGTTCTTGATAAGTTCCACACTTACCACTCCTTCCCTCGTCAGTATGTCCCGATAGGTTTTCTCTACTAATTCCCTGAACTCATTGATTCTTTGGTTGGTCTTCCTATTGGTTGTCAAACCCTGTTTGGTGTTCCACTCGGAGGGATTGCACTCTTCGCCTGTGCGAATAGTTGTGTTCTTTCCATCGATGGTAATACGGCAGAGAATGGCGGTATTGCCGTCTGTCTTAGTTTTCTGTCTGTTGATATAGAACAGTATCTTGAATGTACTTCTCATAATGGTCGTCTTTTATATAGTTAAACGTAAATCTTCGGTGAAAGAAAGGAAGCGGTCAAATTCCTCAAAGAGTTTCTGTGGTGTAACCTTTGCATAACGCTCGGTCATACTTACGTTGCTATGTCCGAGCATCTTGCTCACCGTTTCTATTGGAACTCCTTGCTCAAGCGTGATAAGCGTGGCAAAGGTGTGTCTTGCCGTATGCGTGGTAAAGGGAAAGGCAATGCCCACTCTAAGGCGCAATGCTTTAAGATACGATTGATAGGTGGCATACTTCATCTGTTGCAACAGTCTTTCCCTTTCATCGATTCGATACTTCTCTATTATCCTAATCGCTTCGGGTAAAAGCTTAATACGGCAAAGTACACCTGTCTTCTTCCTATTGAACTTCATCCAAAGATTTTCCTCATCATCACGGACAAGATGTGTCTTACTTAATCCCATTAAATCACAATAGGCTGCACCTGTATGACAGGCAAAAACAAACAAATCCCTTGCTGTTTCCATTTCTTCCTCCAACTCTCCGAAGTGGGTATTCATTAGTTTGTCAAGTGAACGTCTGTCAAGTGCCTTTGGGAGTTTCTTATCACCTCTTGCTATCTTTACATTAGCAAATAATAAGGTGTCAGCCAATCCTTCACGGTATGCCAACCTGCATACGGTCTTTATTTGGGATGCAACTGCATAGAAACTACTTTCCTGAAACCCTAATCTGTTCAAGTAGTAGTCCCTGAAATCATAAATGAAATTTTCTGTAAGTTGCGAGAAAGACAAATCTTCCACCTTGTACTTGTCTTCGATAAATGTCCGAAGATTATTACGGGTAGTATAGTAATTGGAAATTGTTTCTCTCTTAATGCCAATTCCAATATGTTCTTTCTTCTCCCTGATGAGGATGTCGAATCGTTCGATAAGCATACATCGTGTCTGTACGCTGCCTTGAAACAGTTCCTTTACATCGGTTGCGTTAAATGGGCAACCTTTGGAAAGTAAGGCTTGATAAGCCGACTGAACAGACAACAGCAAACTCTCCAACCTACCGTTTATCTCTACTGCCTCACGACTCTTGCCGTCCACTCTACTCTCACGGGGATTCCACAACTCTGGATTGCAGGAGAGTTTACAACTGAACTGGGCAACATTCCTTCCAAGTGTGATACGTCCCATAATCGGAGCCTTGCCCGACTTGTCAAGACCGCTCTTTTTGAGGTAGAGCAACACCTTCATTTTCTCTTGTTTCATACGCTTTAATTTTATGGGCAAAGTTACCCGAATTAAAGCGTTCCTCACTTATGCAGAAAACTGCCGACCACAGCAACAGCCACACGAGCGAAAATAATTCAGTTACCGAACATTACTCAATCGTTACCTATCTCAAAATCAGGTAATGCTTTGGTAACTGAACTTTTGCCTAAATCTGCATATTCCTGCCCTTTTTGAAAAGAGCACTTCTATGCAAATTGTCCTGTTTCTTCCTCATTATCAATTAGTTTACGCCAACTTCGATTTTTCTTTATTTTCGTTGATTAGTTACATTGCAAAAGGTGCTTAATAGGACTCCAAAAGGGCGTTAGTAAGGGGCGTAAAGGGCACCTTTTACAAGCCAATTGGGCGTCTTTGAGAAGCTAAAAGAGCATGTGTTGAAACAGTGTATATGGAAAATTGTTTACAAATAAACCTCCAAGACCTCCCCCGAACCCTCCAAAGGAGGGGAGAGACAAATGGGGTAATGATTTAAAAACGAAATCAGACAATATGCAATCAGTTTACTCTGCAAATCTTTATCTATTAGGCACTCCCCTCCTTTGGAGGGGATGGGTGAGATCCCTTCTTATCGTTATCTTCCGTCATCTATTTGGCACTCCCCTCCTTTGGAGGGGTTGGGGGAGGTTTTTCCTTTGTATCCTCAAACATTTGTTAAAACATTGTACTCTTTTGTACTTTTAACATTATTAGAATCATTGTTTTGTAAATTTATCGTAATTTTGCAGCAAAGTTCGTAATAAAGCTTATTATAGCTAAACAAGAGACTCAAGAAAACGGTTTACGATAATGTATTCAGGTGTTATGCCACTAAGCGATACACCACAGGAAATTATATATAAAAAAACGAAATAAATTAGGTTCATCCGGAACTTGGAGTGATAAATACATAAAATACGAAAAGAAACCGCTGTAAATATTGTATATTTGAATATGCACCAACAAATGTACAAATATGAACAGCAGTTTCCTATATCATGCTTGGGGTCTTTATACCCACGAATGCACTTGTGAAGAATACAAAGGTAATAGAATTATTTTGCATGTGCAAGCAAAAGAACGAATAAAATGTTGCCCTTCTTGTGGTGCTCGCTCTATAGTAAAGAATGGGTATCGTTTACGAGACTTTGTTGGACTTCCCATAGGTGGCAAGCGAGTAACCATACGCATGAAAGTGCAACGCTATAAATGTAAGGAATGTGACTTCGATCAGCAGGAGAAAATTCCTTTTGCCACTGGCAGTTGCAGCTATACTCACCGCTTTGCCAAGTATGTAGTAGATTTACTTCGTGGTATGACGCTTCAGGACGTATCGAATCATTTGGTCGTATCATGGGATACTGTAAAGGAAATACACTCCTCTTACCTTAAGCGTCATTATAGCCCTCCATCTTTAGATGGTGTAGAGAATATTGGTATAGATGAGTTTGCTGTTAAAAAAGGACATGTCTATAAGACAATCGTCGTAGATTTGGACAGTGGCAGGATAATCTATGTTGGCGATGGCAAGGGTAGTGAAGCTCTGAAGAAATTCTGGCGGAAAGTCAAACGTAAGAATATAAAGATAAAGCATGTGGCAACAGACCTGTCTGCGGCTTTCATAGCCTCTGTTATGGAGAATTGTCCCAATGCAGTACATGTGTTTGATCATTTCCATGTAGTGAAGTTAATGAACGAGAAACTTGATGACATCAGACGTAAAGTTTATAGTATGGAGAAAGATATAAATAAGCGTAAAGTACTCAAAGGGACAAGGTATCTGCTACTCGGCAATGGTGCGGACATCTTTGATAAACAGCACAAGACAAGGCTTGAGAATGCCTTAGCTATGAATGAGCCATTGTCAAAAGCATACTATTTGAAGGAACAACTCCATCAGATATGGTCGCAACCCATGAAGGCTATGGCAGAAAAAGTGCTTGATGACTGGATAAGGCAGGCTGAACAAAGTAAGATAATCCAACTACAGAAAATGGCTGTTACAGTGAAAACCTATAAGAAAGGAATCCTTGCCTGGTACGATTGCCATCTATCAACGGGAAAAGTTGAAGGTATTAATAACAAGATAAAGGTTATGAAACGAAATGCGTATGGATTTAGGGACGAGAAATACTTTACTCTACGACTTTATGCACTGCATGACTGCCGTATCACTCGAAATGTCGGATGAACCTTATTATATAGTAAAGCATCGGTTATTTGGGACTTCTTGTTCGCTTTCCTTAGGTTTTTAGGCTATAACTGTCTTGCTGTGGTTGAAGGCTTTACACCCCTCTTTCCACAACTCATTAACAAACAGTCATTTACACCTTTCTTCGTATTCCTTCTTTAAGATTGGTCTAATGACACCTATACTCCAAACAACTCAAATGCTAATAATACTTATGTTAACTTTAATATTTAACAAATATAAACAGTTAGTAGACGAGTAGACGAGTGAACAAGTTGCTTGTGAAAAAGACAGAATAACAAGGTAAGTTGACAGGTAAACAAGTTAGACGAATAGACAAGTTGATTGCAAAGAGAGACAGGATAACATGTGAACAAAGTTTAAGGTCCTTTAACTCCATTTTACCCGTCCACCCATTCACTTCATATTCATTGGGGTATCTCGCATTTCTACTCCCTCCCCTTGGGGAGGGGCAAGAGAGGGCTGCTTGTTGCTGTTGCTGTCGTTGTCGTTGCTGTTCTTTTTCTTTTTCTGTCTTATATCAGCATTTCATAGGCTGTGCTACGTCCTCCCTCGCTACTTTTCTTCAATATATTCTTTTTGACAAGGTCGTTGAGGTCACGAGTTGCGGTATCTTGCGAACAGTGATTTATCTTGTACCACTTAGAGGAAGTCAGTTTCCCTTCAAAACCATCGAGGAGCATGTTGAGCACCTTTCTTTGTCGGTCGTTTAGTTGAAGGTCCTTATGTTCATCCCAAAAGCGCACCTTTCTGATGATGCCTTCCGTCTTTCAAGTGCAGTATCTAAAGCCTTACGGAGTATTTCAAGGAACCATACAATCCATTCTGTGATGTCTAATCCGCCGTGTTGTACCATCTCTAATTGTGTATAGTAGTCTTTTCGATGATTGAGAATCTCAGACGAAAGGCTGTAATATCTTTGTGAGGTATTGTCAGCCCTTGATAGTAACATCTCAGTTACCGTACGGCAGAGTCGCCCGTTACCATCGTCGAAAGGGTGAATCGTGACAAACCAGAGGTGGGCTACTGCCGCTTTTATTAATGGATCAATGCCAAGTGTTGCGTCGTCAATCCATGCCAATAGCTGTCTCATCAGCCGTGGCACATCACTACTTGGTGGCGCTTCATAATGCACTTTCTGTCGTCCCATAGCTCCCGACACTACCTGCATCGCCTCTTTACCTTTTCGCCAATCGCCCACGGTAATCTTATACATTCCACTATATCCTGTTGGGAATAGGGCAGAATGCCAGCCAAACAGTCTCTCTTTGGTAAGTGATTCTTGGAAATATTGGGTAGCATCGAGCATCACTTGTACGACACCCTCGATATAATGGTCAGTTTTAGGCAAACCATCATGTGCGAGTCCTAACTGCCGAGCGACAGACGAACGTACACTATCTCTATTAAGCCTTTCCCCTTCTATCTCAGATGAATGAATAATCTCTTCCGTTAGCGAGTCCAGCATAGACTCTCCCTGCTCTTTAAATCCAAACATAGAAAGTCTACCGAGTAAGCTTCCACGCCGAAGACTAACATCGGAGATAAGTGAACTAAGGGCGTTGTCTTGCCATGTCATCTTACGCAAATCAGCATTCTGCCATATATATTGATGCTTCATAGACCTCTGTTTTAGTGCAACAAACTTACAACTTTTTTGCTATAACACCAAGTCTTTGCGGAGAAAAAAACGATTATTCTCCGCAAACTTGCGGAGAATATGCTTCCTATTCTCGGCGTGTGAGGCAAGGTGATGAGTAGACGAGTAAACAAGTTGCTTGTAGACAGAGTAAATAAAAGACAAAGTAACATAAGAACATAGTAAGTGGACAAGTGAACGAGTGGCTTGCTATAAAGGAAAACTTGTTCTTATGTTACTTTGTCTCATTTTGAAGTGGACGAGTTGACAAGTTGACGAGTTAATTGTAATAAAGAAGAAATTTGTTCTCATGTTACTATGTCTCACTTCACAAGCAACTTGTCAACTCGTCAACTTACCTTGTTACTCTGTCTCTCTTCGCAAGCAACTTGTTCACTCGTCTAACTTGTCAACTCGTCAACTTTCGTAAACTTAATTCACAGACTGAAAATCAGAAGGGCGTTAATAGCGTTCCAATTAACGCCCTTTTGGCTTGCAAAAGATGCCCTTTAAGACCCTTGCTAACACCCTTTTGAAACCTTACTAAGCACCTTTAAAACACATCAGCACAACTAATTGAGAATAAAACACTTACAAAGGCTCCGAAATAACACATTTTTAACCCTTTCCCCTACCCTTTCATCAACTAAAATGTAAAAGAAATTCGAATACATATTACGAATTTTTCTAATCATTATTGTAAAGTCAGAACAACTACGAATTACGCTAATTATGCTAATGCTTATTGCTAAATAATTCGTGTCATTCGCGTAATTAGTAGTTAATTGTATGAATTATGTTTTAACCCTTGAGCTTTTGAACTGTCACTATATCGGTAATCATAATTATGGATTGTGAATTATGAATTATGAATTATGTGTTAAGTTATCAATCACTCCCAATTCTTTTCCAATATTTGCAAGATTGGAAAGAATTGAAATAAAAGTATTTCTACTTTTTAGATAGTATTTCATCTAAGCCATCCCCTTTCACATAAGCCCTTTTAACTTTGTTCAATGAGATTTCTGAGACAATATTCTTTTCTAACAAACCGATAATATCTGTCTTTGCAGTTGTCGGACTTACGCCGAATCTAACCTCCAAGTCTTTGATTGTCACCAGTGTATTGGGGTCATCAGCAAATAGCTTGATAATTTGTGCCTGACGCTCGTTGAAGTTCCCCATACGAAGGAATAGGCTTGCAGCTTTCTTTCTCTTCTTGCTTTCTTTTAATGTAATTTTGTAGTTGCTGGAATGATTGCTCTAACACTCTCAAATTGTATGCAACGAAGTAGCCTATATCCATTCCGTCAGCCTCTGTATAAAGGAAGGCTTTTTCGTATGCTTTCTTAGATTTTGCAATAACTCTTGAAATCGACAAATACTCCGTTAACCAATAACCCTGCCTTAACATATACCAAAAGAACATCGCCCTGGCTGTTCTACCATTGCCATCAACAAAAGGGTGGACAAATGAAATCATGAAATGGATCACGATACCGCGAATAATAGGATGTATGAATTGGCGTGGATTCTTGTCATTGAAAAACTCACACAGGTCCTTTATGAACTGTGGAATATCTTTATAAGAAGGAGGGGTATGCACCGTTTCGTGAGTGATACCATTCTCGACAACAACATCATTATTATTCCTAAAACGTCCTGCATCTTCGGGATTCTGCATCGTATTATCCGTCATAAGACGATGTATCTGTAACAACAGCTCTTCAGATAAAGGTTCGTCCTTATGCTCTACGATATATTGTATCGTCTGGTAGTTGTTATGAATCATCTGCTGTGACTTATCCCTCGGGGTCATCTTCTTACGAAGCATTTCCTTTGCCACCTTTCTTGTTGTTGCAGCACCCTCCATTTGGCTTGAGTAGATAGCCTCTTCCATCAAAGAACTGATTAAGTACTGTTCTTTGTTGTTAGTATCAATAATTGAGTTATTTCCCCAGCTACCACCCCAATACATATCAAACTGGTGGCACATTTTCTGCATAGAATTCGTTAAACTTAATCTCACATCATACTTATCCCATACTTTTATATTGTTTATCCTCCTTGCAGCTTTCACAAAGGTCCACAACTGCTGGGGGAGTACAACCTGTTGGGCACTTCTTATACTTTATCGAATCCCAATACTCAAAGGTTTCATTGATTTTTTCAATCATATCACCTACATGCGCACTCGACTGATGAAGCATTGCAGAAAATAAATCTTTCTTGCTTATATGTGGAGGTCTTTCTATTTCCATACATTATAGTTTTAAGTGCAAAGCTAATCAATTCTTTCCAATTCTGCAAACATTGGAAAGAATTTGAAGGTTTTTAAGGAAGTAAGTGGACGAGTTAAACAAGTGGACAAGTGGACAAGATGTTTGTGAGAAAGGAAAATAGATGATAGCAAAAGAAAACGAGTGAATAAGGGGCGAGTGGACGAGTGGACAAAGTTGACGAGTGGACAAGATGCTTGTGAGAGAGGATAATAGATGATAACAAAAGAAAACGAGTGAATAAGGGGACAAGTGGACGAGTTAAACAAGTGAACGGGTGAACAAGATGCTTGTGAGAGAGGATAATAGATTAGCTAAAAGAAAACGAGTGAACAAGTTAAAAACTCATTCACTCGTCATCTAAATGTAAAGACTGCAGCTAAAGTCATTATGTTTATAGTGATTTACCACCATTTATTTCGTTCGTTTTGTAGAATTAGCTCTAATAACATTCATAGGTATCAGTGGTAGCACCACATTATCTAAAGGTGTTCCTTTCAGATTCTTTACAAGCATACCACGGATAGCACCAATACACACGCTTATAAAAGTGTCTATAAGCGCGGGATTAGACACCTTTAAGTCATCTTCCTGCATGTCATTTACAAAGCTATTGAAAGGTTTTACCTTGAAGATAGCTCTAACGCCTTGCATAGCTATTTCTTCAGCACCATTCATTAAATGTACTCGCATTGAAATGATTATGTTTTCAGGTTCGGCAGATACGTTGATACGTTGCTCTATCTGAAATTCCAACTCTTCTTGGTTTAGCTTTGAAAAGTCAATATCGTAATTAAACTTATAGGAATCTTCTTGCATTCCTACAATGGCAAACTCTATTTTATCTCCATTTTTCATTATCCTACCTTTTGAGTTTTATTTCTACAATCGATATAACCTAAGCTACATGTCCATTGCGAAGTAACGGAAATCTTTGTATTTGACACATTCCCTTTCTCGGGTAAAAATATACGAGTAGGAAATGAATAAACGGTTTGTACCTCGGTATCCAGCAGCGATATATCAAGTGCCAGTGAAATCTCCGTAAGCGTATCTATTGTAAAGTTCCTATCGCCTGATAACCATGAAGAAACTTCAGACTCAGACTTTTTTAATTTCTTGGCAAATTCCTTTTGTGATATACCTTTATCTTTAAGTGCATTACCAATCTTTGCAGCAATCATCATGCGATTGCTTGTCTTTTTAAGTGCAACCTCATCAATAGTAGAGAGAAGTTGGCTTAAAACATTCTTTTTTACTTGCATCTTACTCATACACTTCAAAATTATCGAAATTTAGTTCCCCATCTTCTGATACTATGATATCTCTTTCTACGATAGCTTTGTTTATCTTCTTAGCAATATATTTTATTTGTTCTACTTTCGCATTAAGAATAGGATCGTCTTGATAGGCTCTAACATTCTTTTCACCTCCTGAACCTAATAGAACGACTGTATTATTAAAATATATTCCATATAGTCTGAGATTTCCCTACAGAGAGTGCAACAACACCATCGCCAAGACTACCCTCTCCTTCTTTAAAGAATTGTTTAAGACATCCGGTCTTCGTTGCCATAACAATTATTTTTATGGAGCATCTCTTGTAGATTCTTATTGTCTTCATTCTCATTAAAGAATCTGTCTAATAAAAGTTTCGTCATAGCCATCGAATTTTACAGAATAGATATGCGCCTTAGCTCCAGAGAGGTCTTTCATCTCCACTATACGAAAACTCATAAATGTGTATATTTACGATGCAAATATATAAGAAAATTCGGATATATGCAAATAATAAGTAAAAATAGCCCGTGTTTTAACTTTTGTAGGAAGTTGACAAGTTAGACGAGTTGACGAGTTAACAAGTTACTTGTAAAAAGAAGAAACATGTTCTCATGTTACCATGTCTTCTTCACAAGCAACTTGTCTACTTGTCTACTTGTTAACCTGTCAACTTGTTAACCATGTTACTCTGTCTTCTTCACAAGCAACTTGTTAACTCGTCAACCCGTCTACTTGTCAACTCTTCCTTGTAAGTTTCGGCTGCACATAGACCTCACCGATACCACGGTAGGCACCCATGACAGGTTTGGTATCAGAGAAGCGGTTCCAGCCGTAAGAGGAGAAGGTTTGCTCAGAGGCAAGCTTCTGAGCCTCCTTGAAGACAAGGTTGCCAGCATCATCAATAGAGAGGAGGATGCTTTCCTGCGTACCATTGATAGCCGTCTCATGCTCCTTACTAAAGTCGTCAGCCACGATGACAGAGATAAAGTATTCGTAAACACCTGTCTGCACCTCATTCTTTGCAACGACCTTACCGTTGGTCATCTTGAAGCCACTACCAGGAATGAAGTCTACTGCCCACGCGTATTTGTTATCAACGATGAAGTTCGCCTTATTGGTACCCGTCGCCTCGATACGCACGTCAGAGGTTCTCTCTGACAATGTACGATCAGCATTACGCATCTTTGCCGTCTGCTTATATTCGCCAACGAAGTCAGCCAATGAAGCCTGCACCACCTTCAGCGAGTCAACTAAGCCAGCAGCCTTAGCGATAACCCATCCCACACGAGCCTTACCCGTAGTGTTCTCCGTTGCCTTTACGGTCAGTTCACTACCTTGCTCAGCAACAGAAAGCCAGTCGCCAGTCGTTGTATAGGTGACAGGAACGTTAGCCGTAGCAATCATTGTCTTCTGCACCGCCTTATCGTCAGTGAAGACATCCTGCCCAGCAGGGAGTCCGAAGGTGATACCCTCTTGTTGAACATTAATGGTAATAGAGTCGCCCTGCGCGTCCTTAACAACCAAGAGCGTGTTACGCGTCTGTGGACTGGTATTTGTAGTAGCCGTCAACAAGAGCGTCTCAGCCTTCTTCGTAACCGTCAGCCACGCATCCTGCGCATAAGCTTGAGCAGGTTCAGAAGCCATCTTCACCTCATTCGTACCACCAATCACGTTGAACGCCGTCTGCGCCTTTACGACCTTCAATCCCGCAGCATACTCAGGCAGTTCGTTATTATCGTTGCTGCATGCCGTCCCAAGAACGGCAGCTGCAACGAGTAGGAATATAGAAATATACTTCTTCATAATTAATTAATTTTCGTCATGTACTGGATATTTGGCAATGTGAAGGCAAATACGTAGTTGCCTTGAGCATCGGTGACAGGCTGGAGGTCCTCGCCATAAGCCACACCGAAGAAGGAGTCAACAGCATGTCCTGTAATCTGACCACTGTCTTCAGCCTTTGCCCGCTGCATATCTTCGTCCCAAGTAAAGAACAAACTACCCTTACCTTCACCGAAGAGTTTGCCCTCCTTCTGTGATGCAGGAATCATTACGATACCCGCTGGATACTTATAGGTTGGGTCGGTCACTGGCTGTCCAGGAAGCTCGAGGTGGCCCGTAGCAGGGTCGTAAGTCAAGAGAATCTCATAGTTGATATTATTAATATTCAACTTACCCTTCAGCGTGTTTGCAACAGAACCCATCTCTAAGGTAAGCTTGATACGCTTACGCAGGTTCGTCTTGAGTTGCCATTCACCAATCCAGAAGTCGATATTCTTATGACTCTTAGGCAAGAACTGAATGATTTTAAGGTCGTCTTGTGTCAGCGAGTGGTCTTCTTCGTTCCATGTAAAGTGCTGATACTTCTTGTTACCGATGACGATAGGCTCACGGAGTACGATACCTGTATTGGTCGTACAATAAGGCATCTCCCACGTCTTATCGCCCAAGGTAACGCTAAGACGTCTAACCTCCTGCGTGAGTGTTCCCTGTGCTAAGGTGTCATTACCCAAAACGAAGTCGTAGGTCTCGACATTCATACCCCCCATCACAGTCACAAGACCGAGCATATACTCCTCCCAATTAGTACCCTTTGGCAGACGAGTAAGCACCATCTCGTTGTGCCACTTACGTCCTTTCAGGAAGATACTATCGTTGGTTGCACGGAGGATAGAGAATTCATAGTCGCCTTGCGCACCATCAGGACTACCCAACCACGTCTCAGCCAATGGGTGAATCACTGCGTTATACTCATTGAATGACAAGGTAGGACCCAAGTCTTTCACTACATCATAGCCCGAAGTAGCCTGTGCCTCAACGTCCTTCACATCACCCATAGCGGTAACATGGCCATTCTTGAACTTCAGCAACAGCGTGTAACCACCGTAGCTATAGTTCTTTCCTGTATAATACTGCATTACCCAACCATCCTCTGACGACTCCAAAAGTGCCTTATAGTCAGCAACCTTCTTCTCAATTCGCTCAGCCGCAGGGAGGTCGAAAGTGGTCTTATCGTCATGTAGACACGATTGCAAAGAAAGTGTCAGTACGATAGCCATGAATAGTAAATATACCTTTTTCATTTGCGTATTCATTTACTTTATCAGGTTCTGAACTTAGTCTTTCACGCTCTCTCACGCCCTTGCATGGGGAGTTTCAGGCTAAGTCAGAAGCCCTTGTTTATTTATTTATTGATAATATGTACACTACCCGTTCTCTTATTCCAGTGTGTTCAGGTCGAGTGTACCAATCTTTCCACCTCTTCTGAGGATCGCGTTGCGCAGGAGTTCAATATCAACATTCCATGAATTGCTCATGTACTCGCGAATTATCTTCAGCTTTTTGTTGATAATCGTACCGCCCTTGTTACCCGCATTCTTCATGATTGTAGCCCAATCCTCTGGCGTACTGGTCACGTAGATAGAGTAAAGTTCGGCAATATCCTCAGCAGGATTCTCCATAGAGTAAGCCGAAACGAATCCCATGCTCTGCGCCTTCTTGTCAGGGATAGAAGTCCAGTTACCACTTACGTAGTCAGAACGTGAGATGTTATCATACGACTCATCGTAAGGCTTCTTCTGATTAAGAATGTGCATGAACTCATGGTGCATTGTGTGGAAGTAGTAGTTATTCATACTACCATAGTCCTTCAGCTGGTCATCGGTAAGGGCATTTACCTTACCTAATCTTACCTTATAGCCACCCTCAGCACTACCGATTACCTCCGTACGATAACGTGTGTAACCCGGAGTACCTGTCACCAAGATGATACGTGGGGCATTCTCCTTGATGAAGTCAAGTCCGACGGTCTCTGCATAGGCATCAAACCACATATACTTTGTGAGGATCGCTAACTTCACCGTCTTTGCAGAGTCGGCAGAACGAAGTTATAAGCCTGCTCGGTCTCCTCTGTCTTCAGACGATACTGGAAGTCTATATTATAAGGCATGGTGTAGTTCTTGTACAACCACTGGTCAAAGGCATTACGCTCCACAGCCTTCGTTGAGAAGATAGAGTCACCGCTTATCTTGTCATCACTACATGAAGACAAGACTGCGCCACAGCTGACAAGAGCGATTGCAACCAAATATAAATACTTTTTCATAACCTATCGTTTTAATTATTACGTGGATTAGGTTTCACACCCGCTGTGATGACGTCCTGTGGCAACTGAATAGCCAAGCGTGGGTCGCCAACCTTCATAGAGTCTGTTACGGCAGTAACGTTTGACTGCACATCAACCTTTCTACGATACATTGTGATACCATAACGCTTAACATCCTGCAGACGGAAACCCTCGTGGATGGTAACTAATCGCTTCAACTGTAAGAGACACTGCAAGAGAGGTTCCTGTGTGGTAGCCTCAACAGTGAACAATGGATTGAGTTTCTTCTTTGGTGTTGGCTTTGTTGGTGTGTAATAAGCCATTGAACCATAGAAGTCTTGAATGTCTGCAAGTGTGAGTTGCTTTCTATTCTTTGAGAAGACTGTCAACTCGGTATTGATATCCTTCAACGCCTTGTCATACTGACCTAAGAGGGCATAAGCCTCAGCACGCTCAAGCAAGGTGATGTCTGTGCTGAACACTGCATACTCTCCGTAAGGTACTCCAATCTCTGCTGTTGCATCAATCACCTTTGGTACGTATGGAAGCTTGCGCAAGCAATACTTTGACACACCATTATTATATAGAACGGTATAGTTAAGCGTTGAGCCGCTGTCACCCCATGGACCCGGAGCTTGGAGGGTTTCGTTCTTGCTAATCAACTCACCATGCGCATACTTGCTACCAGCCTGAATAGGAATACTGATAACACCCCACTGTGAAGGAACTGGCAACAACATGATGTTCGCATTGTTGCTTGCATTCACGAAGGCGTTTGGCTGTACGTTACCACTTGGACCTAATCGGTTCCACTCTGCCCAGTTGCGGAGGATATCAGCTGGCTGTTCGCCTAATACCTTATTGGCATACATCACCGCCTTATCATACTTCTGTGCATAGAGATAGAAGCGAGTTGCGAAAGCATAAGCCGCCTGCTTGGTGAAGTGGAACTTAGGCTTTGCATACTTTGTACCGACAAGGGAAATACCCTTCAGCATGTCTGCCTCAATCTTCTGATAAAGTTCAGCTAATGTACCACGCTCTATCAATCTACCAACAACCTTCTCTGGCTCTGTTGGATAAGGCAAACCCAACTCTTTGGCAGCCGTAGTCTTGTCGTAAGCCTGACAGAAGACAGTTGACAACTGGAACATTGAGAACGCTCTGCAAAGCAAAGCCTCGCCCAACTGTGCACGATAGTCTTCCTCTGACTGAGCATCCTTGACAGTACGCTCAATGTATTCAATCGCCTCGTTACAAGCTGAGATAGCAGCATAATGCGCTGACCAAAGCTGATAAGGGGTCTCGGTGTTGCTCACGTCGTCAATATCTTTCCACTGATAAGCCTGCTCTTGGAAACGGTCGAACGCACTCCAAGTACTATGCAACTGCTCGTCAGTATTGTCCGAATACATCTCTGTGAGGTAAGCTGGGTGCGCTTGTGGATAAGCACTCACCAACAACTGGCTCACTTCCGTAGGATTCTTAAGGTCCATACGGCTGTCTGGATACTTGTCAAGGAAGTCGTTACACGACGTTAGTGCTAACACTAACGCAGCCACTGGCAAGCATAGAATATATTTTTTGACTTTCATCTTCATAAAGTTTTAAAGTCCAAGTTTTACTGTTAACGTAAATTGTTTTGGCATAGGCGATGCTACACCACCCACATTATAGAACTCTGGGTCCTGACCATTGAGTCGCTTGTCAGCATAGAGCAGGAAGAGGTTGGTAGCTTGAAGCTTCAACGATACGTTCTTGATCATGCTACTCTGGAACATCTGCGCAGGGAAGTCATAGCCTAAAGAAATCTCTTTGAGGCGGATGAAGTCGCCCTTTGCAATACGTGCATCGCTGTAGTTGTAAGCGTTGTAACCCAAGCGAACATTGGTGTTTGCCATATACTGGCTCTTTGAAAGGATACCCGGAACGTCGGTTTCTTTCTCCTCACCTGCTGCCATCCAACGGTTCTTGAAAGCATTGGTCATGGAAACGAGGTCGTTGTAACGTGCACGGAACTTAGGATCAAGGCGTACGACATTACCGAAGGCATAAGTGAAGAACACGTTCAGACGGAAACCACGATAGGTAAACATATTGCCAAGCGAACCTGTATGTGGTGGATCGGTAGGACCTTCATACTTCAAGAAGTCGGTCTTTGTGCGCTCTTGGAAGTTGATATCGTCGGTTGTCACCTGTCCCTTCTCGTTGAGTACCATTGGCATACCATCGCTGTTCAAGCCCATGAATGGGATTGAGAATAGTGCACGAGCAGGATAACCTTTCTTCGCAAAACCATTGCCACTCACAAAACTCATCACGTTACCTTGGTTGAAGAGCTTTGTAATCTCAGTCGTTGCATAAGAGTAGATGAAGCTGGTTGTCCAAGAGAAGTTCTTCTTCTTGATGTTTACAGAAGAGATACTCAACTCAAGACCATTAGAATTCATCTCGGCAACATTGGCAGCACGGATAATCTCACCACCCAAACCAGCTGTTACCATCGGACCAATCTCGTCGAAGTTTCTACGTGTATAGTAGTCGAAGGTGATACCCAAGCGGTTGTTCCACAGTGAAGCATCGAAGCCAAGGTTCAACTCGTTCTTCTTCTCATAGGTAAGTGTTGAGTTAGCCAACTCGCTCAGTTCAAGCTGTGGTTCCTGATCTTCTGCAAAGAGACGGAAAGGAGTTGAAGCGGTGATGATAGCGGTTGAGTTGCTATAAGACGCATCTGGAGGTGTACCCGTAAGACTGTACGAGGCACGCAGGGTAAGTTTGTTCAATGGAGAGAGCTTATTAAACCAGTTCTCCTCATGTACGTTCCATGCACCAGACACGTTCCATGTTGGCATCCAGCGTGCGCTTGAGTTACGACCCATCTGGTTTGAGCCTTCATAACGAAGTGTACCATTGAAGACGTAACGGCCCTGATAGCTGTATGTAGTGTTACCATAGAAGGCTACACTGCGTGAGTTGGTTGGGTTAATAGTATAATAGGTATTGCCCGACTCCAATGCACGCTTGAAATACTGATAGATATAGAATGGTACCATACCAGCATCATAACGCAGACCAGCACCCTCGAAGGCATTGCGCTGACGTTCAATACTCGTCAACTCCATACCACCAAAGAGGTTCATGATATGCTTCTCGGCAAAGGTGTGACTATAGTTTGCCGTTGCACGAATGTCATAATCGCTCATGCGGTTGTCGCCCTTATGATACAGACCACCGTATGGCAATACGGTCATTGGCAATACGTAAGGGTTATTAGGGTCTTTATACAGATACTTGTTGGCATCGCGGATAATTCCGTTTGACATCGCACGATAAGCCAATGCCTGATTGGATTCATCCTTCACGAAGTGCTCCTGTGTTGAAGCCATATACTTGAATGCACCCAAGACTGACAACTCCAAACCCTTGACAGGCTTATACTTCAATTCCAATTGGAAACGAGCATCGAGGGTGTTGAGGTCGATATAGTTGTTATTCAACTCATTGAAGATGTTGAATGGTGCATAATTCGCTACGTAGGTTGCTGATGGGTCAAGTACACGTGAGGTGTTGCTTGCGTAGGAATAAGGGTTGATATCGAAGTCACGCTTCACCTCACCACCTACTACGTCAACGTCCTGACCAAGTGTTCCCGGTGCACGCTGCTTACGATAAGCCGCACCACCAATGAGGTTCAACGACAGCTTGTCTGACAAGTGCTGTGTGAGATTCACATTGAGCGTATAACGGTTTACGTTGCTCTGCTTATACCATCCCGGGTCTAACAATGCACTGAACGATGCATAGTAGTTTGATTTCTGTGTACCACCGCTCAAGCTGATAGAGTGGCTCTGCATAATATTAGATGAGAACAACTCCTTAAACCAGTTGGTATTGCGGAACTCTGCACGCTGTAGATAGCGGTTGCGAGCCTCTGTGGTGTTCTCTAAGGCAAAACGCCCTGTACGTGCATTATACGTGTTAATCAGCTCGTACATCTTTCCATATACACCATACTCGCTACCATTGAGTACTTCTGAGAAGTTCAACCAACCTTTGTCTGCCAACTCTCTGTAGATACCCATCTGCTCCTTTGAGTCGAGGATATCGAAGTTGCTATAAGAGGGAACGAGGCGAGAGGTGAACTCACCGGTATAACTGATGTGTGCCTGTCCTTGCTTACCTTTCTTCGTAGTAACGACAATCACACCTGCCATCGCACGCGCACCATAGATAGAAGTTGCCGAACCGTCCTTCAAAATCTGGAAACTCTCAATATCATCGGCATTAAGACCTGCAATTGCTGAAGAAATAAGCGTCTCTGGATTACCTGATGCCAAGTCGTCTGCACCGACATTGGCTGCATCTTCCATGATGACACCATCGACAACCCAAAGTGGCTTACTGCTACCGTAGATAGAGGTGGCACCACGGATACGAATCTTTGGTGACGTACCGAAGGTTCCGCTGACATTCTGAACAGACACACCCGCTGCCTGACCTTCAAGCGAACGGCTGATATCTGCCACACCACTCAGGCGAGCCTTCTCAGCATCAACCTTGTCGGTAGCACCCGTAAAGAGACGGCGGTCGGTACGGGTAAGACCCGTCACAACAACCTCGTTCAGCGTCTGAGTGCTTGACTTGAGCACCACCTTCATGTCGGTAGTACCCTTCAGCGTCTGTGATGCCATACCGATGTAGCCCACAGTAATCTGAGGATTAGCGACGTCAGTGGTAAGCGAAAACTTACCATCAACATCGGTTACTGCACCCGACTTGGTGCCTACGACCATAATGGTAGCACCGATAACGGGTTCGTTATCTTCGGCAGCCACTACGGTACCCGAAATTTTAGTTTGTGCCAATGCTGCGCTTACGTACATAAACAGCATGGCAAAACACATAAGTAACTTTTTACTCATAAACTTTGTTATATTTAGTCTGATCTTATTAAATCCGATTGTGAAAAAATTTCTCTATCATATAAAAGGACAAACAAAACTCTTCTTGAGCCTTCCATACACAGTGACTACAGCTTAAACTCATAGTATAAAATATCTATAATCTCAACAAACATGTGATACATATGTATTAAATAATTTGCAAATATAGCAAAATTTATTGAAAATGCAAGGTAAAGTAGTTTTTTTGTTGAAAAGTAGACAAGTAGGTAAGTGGACAAGTCAACGAGTGGACGAGTGAACAAGTTGCTTGTAGATAGGGTAAATAAAAGACAAAGTAACATGGTAAGTGGACGAGTCAACAAGTGGACAAGTCAACCAGTTGCTTGTAGACAGGGTAAATAAAAGACAAAGTAACATGGTAAGTAGACAAGTCAACGAGTGGACGAGTGAACAAGTTGCTTGCGAAGCCGAAACCCCGTCATGTTTCTCCAATGAAAGACGAGATAACAAGTGACCGATGCCAAACTTGCAAAAAGATGAAATAAATCATCACTCATTCGAGTTTTAACACTCAAAAGTTTGGATAACTCGCTTGTTTTCTCTATTTTTGTTTCCATAACAGTTTTGTTGTCTTGTCTTTAAAATCAGTTCTTTAGCGATTACTAATTTACAAAGAAAATTCGACAAACTGTTATTTTTTTCTATTTATTTATTAGGGTGGGAAACTTTAGTATTTAATGATGAATATGAGAGAAATGCAATTAACATTATGCACTATTATAGCAATACTATTTGTGTGCTGTACAAATGGCAGTCAAAACAAGAATATAAACACATCCTATTCAATAGACGATGTAGTTGTTAATTTAGAGACGATATGTTTAACGTATCAAAATAAGAATATTGTTTTTTTCTTTAAAAAGAAAGAACCAATACTTTAGTAAACGATTATCAATTAAAAATTCTTGGGCTCATTGCAATTAGAAAATGAACATTATGAGTTACTGCAAAAGACAATTTTATCAGGGCAAGAATTTGACTCCCAAAAAAATCTAACGTTTCTATTGTGTTATTTTTTTAAATAATAAGTTATATGGTGAATTTACTGGTTTAAGTAATATTTATTCAGTAAATGTTCAATCAAACACAATTTGTATTTACAATAAGGAAACAAATTATACAACCAAATTTGAAATAACTGATACTATTCCTGTTCAGTTATTTATTCCATATACTATAAAGGATTCCATTCCAAGAGGTGATATCTTATATTTAAATAAACATATTAATCGTTAATTATTCTGCCTTTCATTAATCCATTCAACACAGCTTTTTCTATAAACGCTAAGGTTGGCTACGACAAGTTTGAGCAGCGCACTTACCTGAAGTATTGCAACGGAGCGGAAACCTTCTACAGCTACTACCCTACACGCAGACGTTTGCAAAACCTTGTAGTGAATGCTAAGGCAGGTACTATTATGAACTAAAGTTTCCCACCCCTTAAAACACTAACTTTTCTCATTTTCCTTTGTCTGTCTTCCCCCATATCCATTGACTGTTAACACATGCCTAACAGAAGTTATGCAGACTATCCACATACTTCGTCCCATTTTTCCAACGCTTCAGCCATTACAAGGATTTTACTCAACTCTTTGTCGTTGCCGCTGTTCGTAGCCATAAGGTGTCGGGGCATCATTCCAAGTATTTCTCCTAAAATGCGAAGAATGCGTTCGATGCAGGTAAGAACTCGCTTCCATAACGTGAGTGCCATGAGGTTGTCCTCCATATCCGAAAAGAGCTCGCCCATAACTTGCCAAAAAGATGAAATAAATCATCACTCATTCGAGTTTTAACACTCAAAAGTTTGGATAACTCACTTATTTTCTCTATTTTTGTTTCTATAACAGTTTTGTTGTCTTGTCTTTAAAATCAGTTCTTTAGCGATTACTAATTTACAAAGAAAATTCGACAAACTGTTATTTTTTTCTATCTATTTATTAGGGTGGGAAACTTTAGTTATAAATATTCGATGAGACAATGAATCTAAAGAAAATATTAAAGGAAGAAGCTACTTGGTGTTTCTTGGCCTTAGCGGGGCTGTTGATACTACTCTATACGGGAGCGTATGTCATTATAGATACGTATTTCTATATGATATCATTAAACATTTTGATTTTTCTGTTTTCTTATATAATACTTAGGATAAAGAATAAACTGCATTACTACTCTTATGTTGTAGGCTGTGCGTTTTTTGTAGTTTGGTTAATCTTTTACATTATATGCGATTTGAAAAGCAGAAGTTTGAAAGGTTATCTCACCAAACAACTCCCAGTATTGTTTTATATTCCAACGGGTTCTGGAGGGAGGGGGTCCAGTAGTGGAATTGAAGTAGAATGTAAGGGAAATCAGCATAAAATCTCAACAACTCATGAATCAGATAGCCTATATCAGATTTATGGGGACTCAGTTATCAATCATATCGTAGTACGATACGTGCTAAAGGAACCTTTTCCTCACGTATATTATATAGATCGCATGCAAATAACTTATAAGTAAGTTAGTTCTTTCAAAACATACTTTACAGATTGACTTATAACAAATTAAATAGAAAGGGATATAAATGAACATGAGAATTATAACCTTTATAGGTCTAATTACATTTATAATTAGCTGCTTTCTACCATGCTTCTCTGTAAGAGATAGTTCCTTTGATTACATGGGATACACGGCTTTATTCTTGGGATGGGCTGGAGTATTTATAAATAGCGAACTAACTGTTTATTATATATCATGGTATGCGAATATTCTTTTCTTGATATCTTTATTTATAAAGAGAAAGTGTATCAGGATAATATTATTAACAGGCAGTCTCATTTTAGGATGCTTATTCCACGGATGCCCCTATATTGTTATTAACGAAGCTGGAAAACATAGTGATATTGTTTCATTGCAGATTGGATACTACATATGGATTTTTAAGCTTTTTTTCATTTTTACTTATAGGAAGGATTTTTAAGATATAAAGAATAAAAATTATGATGAGTATGAAGCACTTTTTTTATTCTTAGTGTTATTCGTTTGTTTTTCGTGTATAGAGCCTAACGTAAAAGACATGTTAGGAGATGATTTTAGGTTGTATAAACATACGCCTGCATGGTCTTTAGCAAAGGCTGTCGAGGATGAAGATACTACAGAGATTTCGAAACAAGTTTTACAGATGCATATTCCTGTAGATTACCGAGATCCTAAGTACAAGCAGACTCTTTTGATGTTAGCAACAAGTACTAATAAAATAGAATCCGTTGAGAAATTATTAGAGTTAGGAGCTAATCCTAATGCACATAATGACTCCACTAAATACTTTGGACAAAGTGCAGTCTTATTAGCTTGTCGCTTTACAAGACCTTCAAGTAAAATACTTGCTTTATTACTGAAGTATGGAGGAGACCCAAATTCAACAGCTTGTGGAGTTCAGGAGGATGGTTTAGGAGAGATTGTACCAATGAGAGATTTTGCTTTAAGTGCTGCTGTATTTTCCTCCTTTGAGAAGGTTAAATTATTAGTTGATGCAGGAGCAAACATTAATTATGCAACATCTACTGAAAATTGTGCAATAGAAAATTGTATGATTCATGGCAGGATGGATATTATGTTATATCTTCTACAAAAAGGAGCAGACTATCGCAGAAAGTTTACAGAAATAGACGTGGATAAGCCTGATTACCCTACTTTTGAAGTAGACATTCTATATAAATTACGTAAATGCGTATACCCAATTGGTTCAAAGGCATACAAAGAGAAAATGAAAGTTGTTAATTTCTTGAAGAGAAAGGGATTAGATTATTGGAAATCACCAATACCAAGTGGAATGTATGGGGTTATAATGCGTGAGATAGCCCCTAAAAATAAAGCAGACTTCGATTATTATATAAAGCATTATTAAATTGGTCTCTTTACGGTAATGATTTTTGATTCAAACATATAATAAAAAAAGAAATGAACATTGAAATTATCGATTATGATACATATAAAAGATTAAATTATGATTCAGTATTCAAAGACTATCATAATGATTCTTATCAAATATATGGGAAGATAGTGGAAGGCGATTCCTATGCGAAAATTGCTTGGTCAAGTGACCTATTACAGCCTCAGTTCATAGAAGTATTCCCAAAGATATTTGCTATAGGAATTGATCAAGATTTTTGCTATCTATGATTTTTTGACTTGAAACGTAGAATAATGTATTTAGACTTAGGCTTTCTTTTTTTGTGAAATGGCTATATTTGAAAAGAAAATACTTATTGCTACTGAGTTAGAAGTTATCGTTATAGATACACAGCAATATAAAGTTATAGATACGATTCCATTGCAAGATACATACGATAAAATGAAAATTAATTGTGGTGAAGTTGAAATCTATTGTATGGATAATTCTTTGAAATATTATTACAGAAAAACTCGCTAAAAGGTGGGGAAATGCCCTAAAAGTAAGCAATCTCAGTACCTCTGTAACACACTTTATATCAGAACGTTAGGAAAGTCCATTTGAAAAGGTGCTTAATTGGACTTCAAAAGGGCGTTAGTAAGACTTCAAAAGGGCATCTTTAGCAAGCCAAAAGGGCGTTAATTCGAATGGAATTAACGCCCTTTTGATTTTTAGGTTATGAAATTATCCAACAAAAGTTTACGGAGCAGTCCGCCTTATTGAACCTTTGTGAGTTCATAAACCAGATATCTTCCTGTGAGTGGAATTCTTCCATATTCCATGGTTTCATGAAATAGCTTTGTTGCAGCACGATAGCATCGCTAATTATCGTCAGGTTAAGAATAATAAGGTCCTTGTCTTGAAGGATGGTAAGTGGAAGGCTCTCCAACTCAGCGGTCGCTGACCAAAGGAAATAATGAGGAGAGGGTGTGTAAATTTTGGCAAATTATAATCATTTATCGACAGATAGCTGTTAAGATTACTCTTAAAGGTAAAAAATATTCTCATTTCCCGTGGAAAAGTAGTAATTTTGTAGCCGATAAACCCATGTTAGACAAACTTACGATCAATGCTCGTTGAGGAGATGAAACGTTTTAAGGAATTATTTCTTATACCGATACTATTCGTATGTCTTTGTTGTCAGGCAAAGGCATCTGCTGTATTGCAAGATAGCATACAGCTTGCGGACTCAATAAAAACGGTTGATAGTTTAAGCCTTGTTGCTGACACAGGTTTAGTTCCCTCTATAAAATGTGTTCCTGCGGAAGGAGAGGAAAAGTCTTGTAACGCTTCTAAACCGCATTTTGATAGGATTATATATACTTGTGCACCACTTATTATAAACGGTCTTATCATGAAAGGGCAGAGTAGGCAATTTCGTGGTTTGCGAAATGACTATATACCAAGATTTGATAGGAGTTTAGATAACTACACGCAGTATCTCCCTGCTGCCGTTATGCTTGGCTTAAAGGTTAGTGGCGTGAAAGGTAGAAGTAGCTGGGGGCGTATGCTTGCCTCTGATGCTATGTCGGTAGCGTTGATGGCAGGTATTGTTAATTCATTAAAATATTCTGCTCAAGTAGAGCGTCCAGATGGTACGGACCTACGCTCTTTCCCTTCTGGGCACACTGCGACAGCCTTTATGACTGCTACCATGCTGAATAAGGAGTATGGCTATCGGAGTCCGTGGATAGGTGTCGGTGCTTACACAGTGGCAGCAGCGACAGGTTTAATGCGTATGGCAAACAATAAACATTGGCTGAGCGACGTACTGACAGGGGCAGGCGTAGGTATTGTGGCTACAGAATTAGGCTATTATTTACGGATTTGATATTTAAGGAGCATGGGTTAAGAAAGGCTGATGTAGAGGAAAAGTTTGATAAGCTACAAAAGCCGTCATACGTTGGTCTTAATTTTCTTATTAATGAGCCGTTAGGTACGTATCTCAATGGGAAAAGCTCAAAAGTTAAGGTGTCGCGTGGATGTACCTCAGCTGTTGAGGGAGCCTACTTCTTTAATCCCTATATTGGTGTTGGTGGGCGGTTCTCTGTGACCCGTACGTCAGTCATCGTAGACAATGTCAAGGCTGAAGATAATGTCTTCGATACGTGGAAGTTAGGTGGAGGTGCTTATTTCTCTTATCCGTTATCAGAGCGTTGGCTTCTCGGTAGTAAACTCTTGGTTGCATCTGTGTTTTATCCCGACATAAAGTTAACGGACGATTTAATTGACTCTCATCATGGAGTAGGTTTTGGAACAGGTCTTTCACTGACCTTCAGAGTTCGTCAGCATTATAATGTTCGTTTCCTTATAGACTACAATCTCTTACCTTATCGTGTGTCAGGAGTGCGCACTTGTTCTCATTCTTTAGGATTAGGCTCCTCTTTTGTCATTAGTTTTTAACCAAGAGTAACGTTAAAAACAAGTCCAGCACAAGCAACTCGTTCACCCGTAAATTTGTTACTCAAAAGAACTTTGTTCATCTGTTACTTTGTCTTTTATTTACTCTGTCTACAAGCAACTGGTTCACTTGTCCACTCGTAAACTTGTCAACTCAAAAGAACTTTGTTCATCTGTTACTTTGTCTTTCTATTATCCTGTCTTCTACAAACAACTTATTCCCCCATTAGTTGAAGTTTGTAAACTATTTTCATGTGTTTCAAAACCAACACATGCTCTTTTGGCTTCTAAAAGACGCCCAATTGACTTGCAAAAGGTGCCCTTTAAGACCCTTACTAACGCCCTTTTGAAGTCCTATTAAGCACCTTTTATTTTACTACTTAGTAACTACTTGATTCTCTGTTGATTGCATACCTACTTCTTATATGTGTTTTTGGCGTTATTTATAGATATTTTCTTTGAAATTATGTAATAATTTTTTTCAAACTCTTGTCTACAAGTTTTCGAAGTCTTAAAATGAAAAGGTTTTCAATGAAAGAGGATGATAATAGGATAGAATGTTGACTGTCTTAGCCATATTTTTGTTTAATGAGCAACCTCGGCTCTTACGTTAAAGCAATACGAAAAGCGTCCACACATTTAACGGAAGAGCCTTTTTTATCCCGTCCGACAACTCTCATAATTCACCTATTTGGATAGATTGATGTAAAGACACCTCAAACAGAAAAAACTTGCCCCACTAATACGGAGCAAGTCCTTTTATACCTCACGACTTTTTTCTAAATACTCATGCCGCCTCTTCTCAATGCGCAGATGCCGCTGAAAAGAGATTGAGAACGACTACTCCTGCAACGATGAGTGCAACGCCGATGCCTGCCACAAAATCGAATTTTTGCCCGAAAAATACAACGGAAATAATATTACCCAATACAATTCCCCACCCCACCCCACACTGCATAGGCAATTCCTAACGGAATAGTTTTCAAGGACAACGAGAGGAAATAGAAACAAGCAATGTAAGCAAGGCAGTTCCCCACTACCGGTAGCGGCTTTGTGAAGCCATCAGAGAGTTTCATACACACCGTTCCTGCTGTTTCTAAAATAATGGAAAGTGCAAGAAATAAGTAAGCCATAATATAAAGTAAGAGCTGAGTGTACGCCGTCGCCCTTCTGCGTTTTCGTCTGCAAAGGTACAATTTTTATTTGAGATTGCCAAAACGTCTATGATTTTTGTTGACGAGTCAACGAGTAGACGAGTGAACAAGTTGCTTGTAGACAGGGTAAATAAAAGACAGAGTAACAGATGAACGTTTTTTGTGACGAGTTTTTGAGTGCATAGGTCGGCAAGTAGACAAACAACTTGTTAACTTGTCCACTCGTAAATTTGTTACTCAAAAGAACTTTGTTCATCTGTTACTCTGTCTTTTATTTACCCTGTCTACAAGCAACTGGTTAACTTGTCAACTCGTTGACTTGTCTACACGTCTACTATCATGAATTATATCGGTAATCATAATTCTGAATTTTGAATTATGAATTCTGAATTATATTCACTATCTTTGCACCGCTTAATTTTATTTTAGATGAATAAACAGTTTTTATTAGCTGCCTTATGGCTCAGCCCTTTGGGATTGTATGCACATAAGGCTAACGGGATTGGTGCGGTAACATGGAAAAACGAAGCGCCAAAAGAAAGAATGATTCGGGGCATTGATGAGGACAAGACGCACCAGCGTTTTACGCTCAGTGGATATGTGAAAGACCGTAACGGAGAACCACTTATCAATGCAACTATCTACGACCTCACCACACGACAAGGCACGATGACGAATGCCTACGGACATTTCTCGCTCACATTGGGCGAAGGACAACACGAAATAAGGTGTAGCTACGTAGGATATAAAAACCTTATTGAGACCATTGACCTATCTGCAAACCAAAACCATGACATCATCTTGCAAAACGAAGCACAGTTGGATGAGGTGGTTGTGACGACAGACCTGAACTCACCTTTGTTGAAAACGCAGACTGGAAAACTCTCTCTCTCACAGAAAGATATTAAAACGGAGTACGCACTGTTGAGTAGTCCGGACGTTATCAAGACCTTACAGCGTACGAGCGGTGTGGCTGACGGTATGGAACTTGCCAGCGGTCTCTACGTTCATGGCGGTAATGGCGACGAAACCTCTTCTTACTCGACGGTACACCGCTCTATCATACCAACCATTCATTAGGTCTTTTCTCTTCGTTCAATGCCGATGTTGTGAAGAATGTCGACTTCTACAAGAGCGGTTTCCCAGCACGTTATGGCGGTCGTCTGTCGAGTGTCATCGACGTTCGCACGGCTGATGGCGACCTTTATAAGACCCACGGCAGCTATCGTATCGGCTTACTCGATGGTGCCTTCCATATCGAGGGACCTATCAGAAAGGGAAAGACATCCTATAACTTCGGTTTGCGTCGTAGCTGGATGGACCTCCTCACGCGTCCTGCCTTTGCGATAATGAATCACAATAGCAAGGATGAGGATAAGTTGAGTATGTCGTATTTCTTCCATGACTTAAACTTCAAGTTGACCAATATCTTCAACGAACGTTCGCGAATGTCGCTGAGTGTCTACTCTGGTGAGGACCGATTGGACGCAAAAGACGAGTGGCACAGTAACAATAGCAGTGGTTATAATGACGTAGACATCTATGTGAATCGCTTCCACTGGGGTAACTTCAATGCTGCCTTAGACTGGAACTACCAATTCTCACCGAAGCTCTTTGCTAACTTCACAGCCGTCTATACGCACAATCGCTCAACGGTTAGCAGCTCAGACGAGTGGAGATTTACACGCCCCGGAGAGAAAGAACAGCTAACATTGACCTCTCATGGCTATCGTTCATCTATTGATGACATCGGCTATCGAGCAGCTTTCGACTTCCGTCCAAGCCCTCGTCACCACATTCGCTTTGGTCAGGACTATACCTATCATCGCTTCCAGCCACAGACTTACAACCGTTTTGATAACTATCAAACCAATAGTGAGTCAAAGGCTGACACGATTGAGACCCACAGTTATAATAAGAATGTGGCACATCAGCTGACCTTCTATGCCGAAGACGAGATGATACTCAACGAGAAATGGAGCCTCAACGGTGGTGTGAATGCCGATGTCTTCCATATCAGCGGTAAGACCTTCGCAACGCTGAGTCCACGTCTTTCGATGAAGTTCCAACCAACGGAGCGCCTGTCTCTTAAGGCAAGCTACACGCTGATGAGCCAGTTTGTACATAAGATTGCCAACTCCTACCTCGATCTCCCAACCGACTACTGGGTGCCAACGACGGCTCGTCTACACCCGATGCGCTCTTGGCAGGTGGCTGCAGGAGCTTATATGAAACCTAACAAGCACTGGTTGCTCTCGATGGAGGCTTATTACAAGCATTCAAGTCATATCCTGCAGTATTCAAGTTGGGCAGGATTGGAGCCACCAGCAGCCAACTGGGACTATATGGTTATGGAGGGTGATGGTCGCTCTTATGGTGTTGAATTGGATGCTGACTACAACGTTTCCAACCTCACTCTACATGGTTCTTACACACTCTCATGGACGGAGAAGAAGTTTGATGACTTCTACGATGGTTGGTATTATGATAAGTTTGACAACCGTCATAAGCTCACCCTCACCGGAAGATGGAACATCACAAAGAAGATTGCAGCCTTCGCAGCATGGACATTCCGCACGGGTAACCGCATGACAATCCCTACTCAGTATATCGGATTGCCTGACGTTCCAGCGCAGGAGCAGGGAGGATTGACCTTTAATTCATCTGATGACAACACGTTGAACTTTGCTTACGAAAGCCTAATAACGTTATCTTGCCGGCTTATCACCGTCTTGACATTGGCTTCGACTTCCACCATACCACCAAGAAGGGGCATGAGCGCATCTGGAACCTCAGTTTCTACAATGCTTATTGCCACCTGAACTCACTCTGGGTACGTGTGAAAATCGACGGTAATAACCAGATGAAGATAAGGAACATAGCGTTCATCCCTGTGATTCCATCGTTCAGTTACACATTTAAATTCTAAGTTTCGAACATGAAAAAGATATTTTTCCTCCTCTTCCTTGCCCTATCGATGATGAGTTGCAAGGATGATTTCAGTGTCAGCAACCTGCCTGATGCAAAGCCAAAGTTGGTTGTCTATTGTATGCCTTCTACTTCCGACACCACTTATATCACGGTGTCACGTAGCATACCTTTGAAACAATATAACACAACAGAGAAGAATGTGATGATTGATGATGCAGTAATCAGCTATCAATTGAACGGACAGACGAGGACGGTGACAGCCTTGGGCAATGGTCGCTATCGTGTCGTTGGACAGCAGAAGGCGGGCGATAAGGTGCAGTTGCGTGTTGAAGCGCAGGGCTTAGAGGCTGTCGAGTCGTCTACGGAGATTCCACAACCAATTGGTATCAGCAATATTACCACACGTATGGTACGTATGAAGAAAGACCCTTCGGCAAACGTAGAAGACTTCCTGCAGCTGCAGGCTACCTTCACCGACCCTGCCCAGACACACGATTATTATGCTGTGCGCGTCAAGAGTAAGAAGTTGCGCTACCTTTATGTTGCCTGTTTTAAGAATATGGGCGGCTATATGCAGGAGGTGATGAGTTACTATTCTTACGCTGACTATATGGAGGGACGTAAGACCAACAGCTATGATAGTGTGGCTGTAAGATACGACTTGGAAACTGAGTATATACCTATCTCAACGGCAAGTGAACCGCTTCTGAACCCATTGTCAGACATTGACGATGATTTCGACTTCAGTAGTGACTTCTATAAGCAGTTCTATGTCTTCGATGATGCAACAATCAATGGCAAGACTTACACACTTCGTCTGAATGTTGAACCTTACACTGGTATAAGAGATGAGACCAAAGCGTCTTTGGCAGAGCTAAAGACAAAGTATGGCATAGAGGAAGGATTGCAGTTAGAGTTCTATCACATCGCCCCAGCCTACTACCGTTTCCTTCAGGCTTTGAACGATGTATCGAACAATTCCCTTGCTCAAGCGGGCCTCTCTACTATCCGTACCACCTACAGCAATATGCTGAATGGTATGGGAATCTGTGCTGGGTTTAATATGGACCCCTCCCCCTTCCCCTCCCCAAAAGGGAGGGGCGTAAACACCGTGATACCCCTTACGACATGGAAAAGCTTAAATAAACAGCAATAGGAAGAGAAGGTGTGAAGTAAGTAATAAGCCAGTCCCCCCTCCCCCTCTCAGAACCAATGGTCACTGACCAAAGGGAAGTAATGAGAGAGCGGGAGTGCTGGCAACAATTCGCTTTGAGATGATTTAAGGTTCTTCCGTTAAATGCGTAGATTGTTAATAGAATGAGATTAATCCACAAACATGGTATGATTAGTCCTAATTAGATGGTTTTACAAAGGGGGGATAAACTACATGCTAAATGTAATTAGGTGCGATATCTATCTGTCTTCTACAAACAACTTATTCCCAAGGTTTAATTTTTGTAAACTCTTTTCACATAGTTCAAAACCAATACATGCTCTTTTAGCTTCTTAAAAACGCCCTTTTGGCTTGCAAAAGATGCTCTTTAAGGTCCTTACTAACGCCCTTTTGAAGTCCAATTAAGCACCTTTTACTTTACTACTTTATAACTAATTGATTTCCTGTTGATTACAAACCTGCTCTTTATATGTGTTTTTACCGTAATTTATTGATGTTTTATTTGAAATTATGTAATGATTTTTTTAAAAGCCTAATTAGCAGATTTTCGAAGTCTTAAAATAGAATGTTTTTCAATGTCAGAGGATGATAATAGGATAGATAGTTGACTATCTTAGCTATATTTTTGTTTAATGAGTAACTTTGGTTCTTCCGTTAAAGCAATACGAAAAGCGTCCACATATTTAACGGAAAAACCAGATTTAAGAACTTCCTCTATCAGTAGGGGTATCACGCATTTCACTCCCCTCTCCATTCGGAGAGGGGCTGGGGGGTGAGGCTCTTCTTTTTAAAACTCCACCGTCACCCTACCATTTATCTGTCGTCCAGTGAGGTAGTTTGGAACGGCATATTGCTGTCCGGCGATGTCTGTCACCCAATAATACGAGTTGACGTTATTGATACCAAAGAGGTTCAGACAGTCCAGACCGAGCCAAATGTTTTTAAAGATTGTGTTGCGATGACCGTCGTTATTGTCTAATAAGCGATAACTCATACCGATGTCGGCACGCTTATAAGCTGGGGCGCGGAAGGTGTTATTCTCCAATTCCTTGTGTGGAGCAGAGAATGGAAGACCGTCTGCATAAGCCAATTTCAGCGACATACGCCAACGTGTCGTACCAGGGAAGAAGTCCGTGAAATAGAGGTTGAGCGCATAACGCTGGTCGGTTGGGAGTGGAATACTTTTACCATTCAACTTTATACTCGTGTTCATCACACTCAGCGTCAGCCATGAGTCAGCACCCGGAACGAACTCGCCAAAGAGTTTAAGGTCGAGACCTGTGGCATGTCCTGTGGCTGTATTCTCACCGTAATACGTCACCTTCACATTGTCAACAGAGTAAGGGACGAGACGTGAGAGTGCCTTATAATAAGCCTCCGCAGTGAACTTAAACGGACGCCCTAACATCTCGAAGCGATAGGTCATACCTGCCAATGCGTGGATAGACTGCTGTGCACGAATCTTCTGATTGAGCGTTGCGTAGGTAACACCATTGACGATTGACGTGTCGCGAAGCTCCTTATAGAATGGTGCCTGATAGTAGATACCACCTGCAATGCGGAAACTAAGGTTACGATTTCTACCCGGTGTGATCGTCAGCGAGGCACGTGGAGAGAACAGGCTCTCACCATTGAAGTCCCAATGTGCAAAGCGTACGCCATAATTCAGTGTGAAAAGCGTTGGAACAGAGTCGCGTGTCTGGAAGTTCCATGTGTCCTGCAAATAGCTTTCAAAGCGTTTCGCCTTGAGTTCGTTGCGAGCACGAAGCGAGTAAATCATCTTCAAGTCACGCCCTGTATGCGGAACGTTATAACCCGCAGAATCACGGTATTCGTATTCAGCAGAGTTCTCCTTGATACGCTCAAGTTTATAGGTCACCGCACCCTCTATCTTATGTTTGCCTGCACGATGCTGCATCATCAGCTTCAAACTCTTCACGTCAGCGTTGAGATAGTCGCGAGAATGCTGCATATACGTACCCACACCGAGGTTTTCAGACGTCTCCGTCTGTGTCAGCCAGTACTGTCCTTGAATGTCATAACGCTCCTGCTCCTTCGTCGTGAAAGCCGATGCGAGGAGCGAGAGGTCGGTGCGAGAACTCAAATGGCGTGTGATAGCCAACGAACCGAAGAAGGTTCGGAAGAGGTCTTTCTCCTGTCCATCGAAGTAAACACGGAACTTCTTCACGTTCTGCAGCGTACCGAAGTTTGTCTCACGGTCTTCTGGCTCGAAGTTATAACGGTTGTCAGAGATGTTACCGATGAAGTCTACCTGCCAACGTTTGTTGGGTTGCCATGAGAGATAAGTCTGATAATCAAGGAATGACGGACGATATTCGCCCTTTGTCTGGAGTGATCCAAGGAGGTAACGATTGGTTTTATAACGCACACCATTGGTCCACGTCAACTTCTTCGTAGCCAATCCGAGGTAGGTACTGGCACCTAAAAGTGAGGCAGAGACGGAGGCTTCCATCTTCTTCGGACGTTTATAGGTGATGTCTAAGGCTGAACTCATCTTGTCACCATATTTCGCTTCGAATCCACCAGTTGAGAAACCAACGCCCTCAACCATGTCGGGATTGATAATAGAGAGTCCTTCTTGCTGTCCGCTTCGCACAAGGAAGGGGCGGAATACTTCTATATTGTTGATATACACAGAGTTCTCATCGAAGGTTCCACCACGCACGTTATATTGTGAGGACAGCTCTGAGTGGGTAGAAACACCCGCCTGTGTCTGTACCATTTCTTCGACAGCATTGCCCGACGTAGAGGGTCCTTGTTTAGTTTTTTGAATATCCAATTCTTCCGTTGTACCGTGCTGTTTGGCTTTCCCTTGCACTACAACCTCCTCCAATGCGTTGTCGTCAGCAAGTTGGATAAGCAGTGTCTGCTTTCCCTTTGGGCGCACGAGAATCCTCGTCTTAGTCTTGTAACCAATCATTGAAAAGCGCACCTTCACGGAGTCTTCACTCTGCAACTGCATATTGAACTCGCCTTTTAGGTTGGTCATCGACAGTTTTCCTTGCGTAACTACCATAACAGAAGCCAACTCGATAGGGTTACCTTCCTTGTCGGAAACCTTCCCTTGCAGTGTGAACGATTGCGCAAATGCTAACTGGGCTGTCAGCATGAACAATAGTAGTAATATGTATTTCTGAATATCCTTACGTTTCATACATTATATAACGTTGCTGATTTCGTTTTATTGTCTTTCTCAGTTGCTTAGAAGTAAAAGACTTGCTGCAAAGCGGTTCTTGCGCGTTATGGTTCCTCATCAGCGGATATAAAAAGTGGATGCGCCTCATTTGACACATCCACCTCTATAATTGAAATCTATCTTTTGTCTCTTTTAGCCTAAGTACTTCATGAGTACGCGTGCATTTCCGCTCTCACGAATCTTCTCGATAGCCTTCTCACGAATCTGGCGAACACGCTCACGGGTAAGACCCATCTCTGTTCCAATCTCCTCCAAACCCTTCTCTTGGCAACCGATACCGAAACACTCGGTGACAATCTTTATCTCACGATCCTTCAAAGTGTTCTGAAGAACGGCACGAAGGTCGTCTGACATTGACTCGAAATCAACGCCACGGTCGGTACGAGAGTCGTCACCAGAAGACAGCATATCGCTCATTGAGTTATCATCGTCATCGCTAAATGGAGCGTCGATACTCATGTGATGGTTGTCTGCACTCTGACTCTGACGGATGCGAGCCTCATCAATACCAGTCAACTCTGCCAACTCATGGATAGAAGGACGACGGTTGTGTTGCTGCACAAACTCGTTCGTTACCTGATTAATCTTTGAGATAGCACCCACCTGATTCAGCGGAAGACGCACGATACGACTCTGCTCAGCGATAGCCTGCAGAATACTCTGACGAATCCACCAAACAGCGTATGAGATAAACTTAAAACCACGAGTCTCATCGAATTTCTCTGCTGCCTTTACCAAACCAATGTTTCCCTCGTCGATAAGGTCGGTGAGAGAGAGTCCTTGGTGCTGATACTGTTTAGCTACAGAAACGACGAAACGGAGGTTAGCCTTAATCAGTTTCTCCTTCGCACGCTCGCCCTTGCGACCGCCTTTGTGGATTTCCTGTGCCAGCTCAATCTCTTCGTCAACGGTAATCATCGGTTCACGACCAATCTCAACGAGATACTTATCCAGTGCCTCACTTGATCGGTTGGTGATACTTTTTGAAATCTTAAGTTGTCTCATGATTGTTTACTATTTCCTCCTAAAAATATAGCTAATTTCCGTTATCCAAAATTGATACGGCGTGCAAAGGTACATATAATTATGTGAACAACCAAATCCAAACACCTTTGGTTGTGTATTTTTATGTTTTTTATACGATTTCGCGTCGCAATCGCCTGTTATTGTAGACAAAATCAAAGTGTAATGTGCTAATTCCGTCCTTTTGCAGGTAAATAAGTAGTGCCTTGTAATAATTTATGACGTAAGAGAAAGAATCTTTCTATACTTCTAAAATATGGATTGAAAAACTATACTCCTTACAGAATAAGGCACACGGAGAAACGGAGGGAACGGAGATAAACGCAATAGCACGAAGGTACTGACGGCACACAGAGCGACGGAGACGTAGCGTACAAAAACGTGATAACTTTTGAAACAAATGCTTTGGGCATACCTCCCGAACAAAGTTTGCAAACAAGCTCCGTTGCTCCCTGCACCGACGGTGTCTCCGCGACTCCTATCGCTTTGTGTCTAACAATCCTCCGTCCACTCCATACCTCCGTGTGACATTACTTCAAACGCTAAACACAAGAGGCAAACCTTATCACTCTAAAATCTAAAGTTTCAATTTCTTTTGCCGCCTATAACAGATGTGCGGACGCCCCGCACATATAGTGTTTATACTTCGCACCACTAATATTAAGCATGAATAAGAAATAAATATAGGCGCATGGTCTGTTTTGTCAATTCTTGTCAGTAGGATTCATAAGCACATAAACGGAAGCAAGAAGGGGGGGGTGCATGAGAGGACGGAAAAGAAAGGGGATGTGTCAAAATTGGCACATCCCCTCTTTTTTAGGATTCACTCGAAATGTCGGATGAGCCTTTTTAGCAGAGTATCTAAATCATGAATTATTATATGCGAATAAGAATTATTACTTTAAAAGATTGATAACTGGAATTTTTTTGAGTATCTTTGTACTGATAATAAAATTCACGTTATGAACGAAACTATTATATTAAAAAAGTTTGCTGACATTGACTTAAATGATTCTTTCTTCAAAGGTCTCAAGGAGGACTATCCTGAATTTGAGGCTTGGTTTAATAAGAAATCAAAAGATGAGAGTAAAGCCTATGTTCAGTATTTGAACAATAATTTACAGGCTTTCCTGTATTTAAAGGATGAAAGTGGAAAAGAATTGAAAGATGTTAGTCCAAATCGTCCTGCATGCAACCGTCTAAAAGTCGGAACTTTCAAGATAGATGCTCATAACACAAAACTTGGAGAACGATTCGTCAAGAAGATAATGGATGCTGCACTCTATATGAAAGCAGATGAGATTTATGTGACTATATTCGCCAAACATCATGGACTTATAAAAATCCTGCAGAGATATGGTTTCAATGAGGAGGGTAAAAAAGGTGAGGAACTTGTCTTGGTGAAGAATATGAAATCATTGATTGGTGACCAAACAAGGGACTATCCCCTTTTAACTATCAAGGGGAAACGCAAGTTCTTATTGTCAATATATCCAAAGTACCATACACAACTCTTTCCAGATTCCATTCTCCAGAATGAAGAAAACCACAAGTATGAATTGATAAAGGATGTATCCCATACGAACAGTATTCACAAGATTTATCTTTGTTTCATGCCTGACACTGCGATATTGCAACCTGGTGATTTAGTAGCGATTTACAGAACTAAGGATGACAAAGGACCAGCTCGTTATCGCAGTGTAATCACATCTATATGCCAAATAGAGGAAGTTAGGAAGAACAAAGATTTTGCAACTGTGGAAGATTTCGTAGCGTACACCAATTATTACAGCATTTTTGACACACAGGAACTGGCACAATGGTATAAAAGTAAAGACTGTATTGTGTTGAAAATGACATATAATATTGCACTGACAAAACGAGTAACAAAAGGATATCTGACTGACGAATTAAAAATCACCCCTAAATATTGGGGATTCTTCCAATTGTCCGATGAGCAGTTTGATAAGATATTAGAGAAAGGAGAAGTAGATGAAAGTGTTATTGTCGATTAAACCAGAGTTTGCCGAAAAAATATTCAACGGAACAAAAAAATACGAATTTAGGAAAAGTATTTTCAAAAATAAAGATGTTGATAAAGTTGTTGTTTATGCCTCTTCACCTTTGCAATATGTGATTGGTGAATTTGAGATAGACTCAATCCTTAATGATAACATAGACAGGATATGGGAACAAACGCATGAAACTTCGGGAATCAGTGAAGATTTCTATCGTAAATATTTTGCAAACAGACCTGTTGCCTATGCCATTAAGATAGGTCAGGTTAAAAGATATAAAAGAAAAAAACGATTGAGCGATTATAATATAAATTTTGCCCTCAATCTTTTTATCTACATTTAATCATGTTTTTAAAATGCATTATAGTATAAGAGGGTGTGTCAAAATTGACACACCCTCTTATACCTTATAAATATGCTAAGATTACTTCCAATTCTTCTGCACTAACTTCGTCACAGAGTTGATGGTTATACGCACGCCCATCCTATTCGCTTTTATCTTCGAACTGTATTCGGTAGGCCAACCACTTTGAGAAGTTGAAAGTTTGTTGTTCCGTTGATATCCATTGTAGCCATACCAATTTCCTTCATTCTGTCCCAGTGGGCATCAAGCTGTGCTATCATCAGCTCAAGGTTTTCGTCAGCACCGACTCCCTTCATCTTGTCAATGATAAAAGCTTTCACATCGGCTTCGGTCATATTACTTCTAATCTCCTCCGCGATGTTCATCGTATTCCCCTTCTTAGAAAGCGTGTAGGTAATGGTGGACTTGATATCCCTTATCTCCTTATTCTCTTTGTAGCCATTTTTCAAGGACTTACCGAAGAGATAGAAGAAGGTGTTGTTATTGATATTCGCGATAAGAACGTCTTTGGCAACATCTTTTGTTATACTCATCATAGCCTTCGTCTTCGGCATACTCTTCTCTACATTCGGATTGCTATTGTAGAGAGAGTCGAGTTTTGTGAGGGCAAACTTCCAAGCCTTGCGCTGCACCTCGTCATAATTTAAGATGTCAGTAATCTTTCCGTTTGCATCTGTCTTTAAAGCATAGGGACATTGTTAAGGCTTTGGATGATCATATCTCCCGTCTGTGTTAGGAACGACTGATCTCCATCTACCGCTATGTCTTTGGTCAGTATTTCGATAATATACCCATCCTGGAGAACTTCTTGTACGGTTATCTTCGTCTGTTTAGTTACCTTTACCGATTCAGAACCAGCCGCAGCAGACTGTCCTTCAATCTCTGTCACGGTTTCATAGACTGCCCTTTCGCCTTTCTGAAACTTTGCTTTGATTAAGGTTTGGGCGTTCAAAGCCGTTACCGCAAGGGCGAAGGCAAGGATAAAAAGTAGTTTCTTCATATCGTAATATCGTTTATTTCCAACTCTTTTCTACCAATTTAGTAACAGAGTTGATGACCATTTCCATACCCATCATCTTTGTTTTCACGTCCGTACTGTATTCCGTAGCCCAACCACTGTTGAGGAGTTTGGTCATGGAAGTACCGTCGACATCCATTTTTGCCATACCCATCTGCTTCATTCTTTCCCAGTTAGCATCGAGCTTTGAAACCATAGCTTCGTCAGCACCCGTCTGCTTCATCTTGTCTATAAAGAAGGCTTTGACATCGTCTTCGGTCATATTGCCCTTAATCTTACCAATGATATTGAGTGCGTTTGGTTCCTTGTTTACCTCGTAGGTTACAGAGGTTTTAATGCCTTGCATATTCATTTCTCCTTTGTCACCCGTCTTGAGTGTCTTACCAAAAAGAATAAAGAAAGTATTGTTTTCAACAGACTTGATGAAAGCTTCTTTGGTGAGTTGGTTGTTGACAGACATAGCCATCTTATACTTAGGCAGCGCCTTCTCCATTTCAGGTTTGGCTTTATAGAGCGAGTCAATAAGTACCATTGCTAATTTGCTGGCCTTTGTTTGGACTTCACTATAATTCAAGATGTCCTTCACCTTTCCGTTAGCATCTGTCTTTAGGAGCAATGGAATATTACCGAGGTATTGGTCCATCATGTTTATCATCTGCTGTGCAACCTCCTTATTGCCTTCCATCTTCACATTGGTTGTCGTCATTTCGATGACATAACCATCTGCAGAAGCATCTTTTACAGTAATCTTAGTTTTGCTGTTTGTCTTTATGCTTTCAGAGTTTCCAGCCATCGGAACACTGAGTTTAATATCAGCTACGCTCTCATAGGTAGCTTGGTCGCCTTTTTGGAAGTTAGCCTTGATTAAGGTCTGGGCGTTCAACGCTGTTACAGCGAGGAGTAAAACGAAAGTTAGAAGTGATTTTTTCATAAGACAATAGTTGTTTAATTAGGATTTTAGACTTTAGAATAAAAAAGATTAACGGCTCCAGAATTTATAAGCATTCGTTGTTAGTCCTGCATTTATAAATATCCTGAAGCCGTTAAATCTGTGTGTATTGTTGACGATTAGTATGATCTTGCGATGATGACACGATACTTAGCAGGCTTGCCGCTAACCATGTCGACGCCCGGTGTCTGCTCGAACATATAAGGGACACAACGGATAGTTGCCTGCGTGTCTTCCTTAATCTTCGCCTCAGTCTCCTCAGTACCATCCCAGTGGCAGAGGAAGAAACCGCCGTCCTTCACCTTCTCCTTGAACTCCTCATAGTTCTCGCACTCGTAGATGTGAGCATCACGGAAGTCCTTAGCCTTCTTGAAGATGTTGTCCTGAATCTCGTCGAGGAGGTTCTTGATACGCTCAACAATGCCGTCAAAGCTTACGCTCTCCTTCTCCAAGGTGTCGCGACGCATCACCTCAATAGTGTTGTTCTCCAAGTCACGACCACCCATAGCGAGACGTACTGGCACACCCTTCAACTCGTAGTCAGCAAACTTAAAGCCCGGACGTTTGTTGTCGGCATCGTCATACTTAACGGTGATACCCAACGCACGGAGCTGATCGATCACTGGCTGCAACTTGTCGGTGAGCGCCTTCAACTGCTCCTCACCCTTGAAGATTGGAACGATAACCACCTGAATAGGTGCAATCTTTGGAGGAAGAACAAGACCGTTATCGTCAGAGTGGGTCATGATGAGCGCACCAATCAATCGGGTACTAACACCCCATGAAGTAGCCCAAACATACTCTGGCTTGTTCTCCTTATTAAGGAAGGTAACGTCGAACGACTTAGCGAAGTTCTGACCTAAGAAGTGAGAAGTACCGCTCTGGAGAGCCTTACCGTCCTGCATCATCGCCTCAATCGTATAGGTATCCAACGCACCAGCGAAACGCTCCGTCTCACTCTTCACACCCTGTACGACAGGGACAGCAAGCCACTTCTCAGCGAAGTCAGCATAGACACGCAACATGGTCTGTGCCTCCTTCTCAGCCTCCTCACGTGTAGCGTGAGCCGTGTGACCCTCCTGCCAGAGGAACTCAGACGTGCGGAGGAAAGGACGCGTACGCATCTCCCAACGCATAACATTACACCACTGGTTGCACATCAATGGCAGATCGCGCCAAGAGTGAATCCAGTTTTTATAGGTATTCCAGATGATTGTCTCACTGGTAGGACGGATAATCAGCTCTTCCTCCAACTTTGCGTTAGGGTCAACCTGCACTGCATTGCCATCCTCTGTAGCCTTCAGACGATAGTGAGTAACCACAGCACACTCCTTGGCGAATCCCTTTACGTGCTCAGCCTCACGAGAGAGGGGAAGCTCTTAGGAATCAGCATTGGGAAGTAAGCATTCTGCACACCAGTCTCCTTAAACATCTTGTCGAGTTGTGCCTGAATCTTCTCCCAGATAGCATAGCCGTATGGCTTGATAACCATACAACCACGTACGGCAGACTGCTCAATCAAGTCTGCCTTTATTACCAAGTCATTGTACCATTGAGAGTAGTTGTCTGCTCTCTTGGTCATCTCTTTTAGTTCTTTTGCCATAAATATATTATTCTATTTTTTATTTTGCATCTTTAGGGGATTTCCCATGCTATTATAGGCATTTCCCTTTTGCGAGTATGCCTTGAAACACTAACTTTGCACACAGATACGGCTGAGAAAGTCAAGACCATTGGGAATCACATTCCCACTTGCTAATACCAGCCTATCCTTTGCGAAAATAATGCAAATGAGTGCAAACGAAACTTGCTTCACTTTGCCGAGTTAGCTTTATTTTTTGCAAAAATACAAAAAAATGTTGGCAATGCGTGCCCAATGGCATATATTTGTTTAACTTTGCACGAATTAAAATGAATTAAGGTGCGGCTGTAAGCCAAGCCAGAAGGTAAAAGATATTAATCAATAAAGACGTTTGATTATGAAGAATATGAAAATGATGGCAGCAGGAATGTGTCTCCTCACTGTCGTAAGTTGTCAGACAAAGCAAGGTACAGGTGCATTAATCGGAGGTGGCGGTGGTGCTGCATTAGGCGGTATCGTTGGCCAGATTATAGGTCGTAATGGTAAGAGTACAGCCATTGGTGCTGCTATTGGTGGTGCAATAGGTGCTGGTGCTGGTGCCCTCATCGGTCGTCACATGGACAAGGTAGCACGCGAGGCAGCACAGCAGTTGCCAAACGCACGTGTTGACAAGGTGACAGATGCTAATGGTTTAGACTGTGTGAAGGTTACCTTCGACTCTGGTATCCTCTTCCCATTGAACGGTTCAAACCTCAGCGCATCAGCTAAGAACGACCTCACAAAGTTCGCTTCTTTGATGCAGCGCAACTCTAACTGTGACGTTGCTATCCAGGGTTACACTGATGCTTCTGGTAACGACAACATCAACCTCCCATTGTCACAGCGTCGTGCAGAGGCGGTATCATCTTACCTCAAGGGTCGTGGTGTAAGCAGGCGTCAGATTCGTTCAGTACAGGGCTTCGGTAGTGCCAACCCTATCGAGAACAAGACAGTTAGTCAGGCTAACCGCCGTGTAGAGGTTTACCTCTATGCATCATCTGAGATGGTTCGTCAGGCAAACAACGGTTCACTCTAATTCCATTTAATTATACTTTGAACTTTGAACTTTGAACTTTGAACTTTATGATTTGAGACTACGAATTTCTCGAATGACACGAATTATTTAGCAATAAGGATTCGCTTAATTAGAGAAATTCGTAGTCATTATTCGTAGTCATTAATGGTTCATATCATAAAGTTCAATGTTCAAACCTCAAAGTTCAAAGGTAAAAGAATTCAAAGTTCAAAGTTCAAAGTTCGGAAGGGTCTTATACTTTTCATTTTTTCTTAGGAATGATATTGAAGTGATAGACGGCATGTAGCATCACGTAGCGGGGAATAACATTACTGTAAGTTTCTGTGATTCCTTGTGCATTCATCGTCCGTGTGACATTATTCAGCTGACCAAGAATGTCGAAGCCATCAAGCAATAAGGTAAGTTGTCCTTTGAAGAATGATCGTGACAGACGAGCATTCCACACCAAATCATCGCTATTCATCGACTTATCTAAATAACCTCGGCGACTGTACATTGTCAGGTCAGTCCCAAGTCGGAAATCCCATGGCAACTGTAATTGTGCTGTTAAACCGTAATTGAAATCACTCACGTTAAAAGCCTCAAAGTCTTCACGAGTGCCATCGACATGTGCCCAGTTTCCTTTACTAATGAAACCAATGGAAGATTGCCCAAGCCTATAGTTCAGCTGTAAATCACCAATGTAGTTTAACGATTCTACTATGCTCCTATTAGATGCAGACGTACCTGCCAAACCAATAAGGTCGACACTCTTCTCATATCTTAATCCAGCCATAGCTTTAAAATCCAACTTGCGATTTTTGGTCAATGGTCCAGCGCCACCTAAAGCAAGCTGACCTCGCCAATTACCATTCACATTGTCTGGTCTGAATGTTCGCTGTCCTGTAGCCTTGTCGTAGGTATAGCCCATAGCAATAGCATTAACAGTGGGGATGTATTGAGCCTCTATTAACCACATCAGACCTTTTTTCGGATATATACGTAGGAAGTGTGATATAAATTCGTGCTTATAGGATGGTTTCAAGTTGGTATTACCCATTGTTACGTTTAATGGATCAGTGGTATTGAGGATGTTTACAAACAGGTTCATGTCTGGAGCTTGTCCGTTCACATGATATTGAAGCATGAATTCATATTTGTGATCAGTACTACGCCATCTGATGAACGTACTATACATATTGTAAAGTATAGAACGTTTCGTAAAAGTCGTATCTACATTTCCACTATGATAATGCATCGTCCGTGAAAGCAGCGATAAATTAGGTACAAGCTGAGCCCACCACTCCGACTTCGTCGTTTTCTTATTCCATACAAGAAAGGCACCGAGGGTATGGGTATTATCAGTCTGCCTGCTGTCATAACTATTATGAATATCCATTACTCTGTTATAAGCATCCACAGAAGGTAGTGTTCCAAGCTCGTGCTCTGAATTAATTCCCCAATCTGCTAACTGGTCAAGACGATAGAGTGAAGAATATCGGTTTGAGGTAGTCCGATTGTATTTATAACTAAAGTCGAAGAACAAGCCCCGCTTTACTAAATAGCTGTAAGTCACTTTACCTGTCATGCTGTAGCCGTGGTCAGGACGGTTGTTGAAATATCGGTTGCGGAAGTCTGTATTACTTTGCTGACCGTTGGTATAATAATCAATGCGGTTACGGTCAAAGCTATTCTCAGTAGCATGCCTCAAAGAAGCGTCAGCATAAAGGGTGATATGGTCGGGCGAGTGCTTGAACTTAATTAACGATTCCATCGAAACCGAACCTTCTAAAGAATGTCCAATTGATAATCCATTGCGAAGATTTCTGTTAATAGCTGTGCGAATCAGCTCCCTACCTATCATTGGTGTGTACAAACTATCCAACTGCGCCTTTGAGAAAGACGTAAAACTACGATTAAGCGTCAGCGAAGAATATCCGCTTTTATTGTTATAATATTGGTAGTTAAAACGTGGCTTGATATTTAAGTTGGCATTCTTAAACTCAAAATAAAACTGATGATCGGTGGAGAGAGTAAAATTGTGATTTCTATTATTAGCTACCATACGATCGTATGTATCTCCGTTGGCAAGGAAATTTGTACGATTAGTGTTATTCACTATCGTGTTGTCAGCATGCCTAACCTGTGCATTTCCACTAAGTTTATACTTACCACTGCGTGCATCTATATTATAGTCAAGACCTCCTAACTGTTGCTGTGTCAACCCACCAAAAAGATCAGAAGGCGACCAGTTGTCATTCTCACCAGGCTTACGGTCGTCGTTTAGATTGTTCATATTTCCATAGACAGCCAAACGGGAGTGATCAGTAAACCGCATAGCAAATAGACGAGCCAAGTAGCGTTCCTTTGTCCCTCCACCAGTTTCCACATTACCTACCCATCCTATGTTGTATTGCTTTTTCAGTTGAACATCCATCACGTATTTCTTATCTCCTGCCACCTCTTGCCCGAGAAAACGACTATTTTCGCCAAGACGGTCATACACCTTTACTTGGTTTACCATATAAGTAGGCAGATTCTCAAACATGACAGTATTATCTCCACGGAAAAAATCTTTTCCATTGAGAAGCAAACTCTCAACAAACTTGCCATTAACATATATGCGTCCATCCTTGCTTAGTTCAGCACCAGGCAACTGACGAATAAGGGCGTCGAGCATAGAGCCTTCACCTAACTGGAAAGCGTCGGCATTATAAACAATCGTGTCGCCTTTATGATAGAACTTCACCTTTGTAGCCTTAACAACCACCTCCTTTAAGTCTACTGTTTTCGGTCGTTTCAGAAAGATGGTACCAACTTCTCTGCTTATCTCTCGCTTGTAAAAATGATGCAGTGGGAGCTTTACGTAGGTAGGCATAAAACCATCTTCGGTAACGCGAAGGATATAATCACCCTCCTTACGTGGAATCGTTATCCTATATTCAGATGTTTTCCAGCTCTGTTCGCCATTCTGATATTCTTCAAGAGCCTTCTGGGAAGCAACGACTGAGCTGTCATTAGCATTTAGCACTTCAACTAAGCAGCCAGGGACATCTACATGAGTAACAAAGTCTTGCACTCTACCTTCAATGGTAATAGTATTGTCTAAGGTTTGTGCTGATATGCAGACAGTAAGGCATAACAAAATTAAAGTTGTACAAAAGGTTTTCATATTTTATTCTCAATGTTTGATTCGTATTGTTCACAAGAGGTATGGGGTAATAGAGATTCCTCTAAATTATCTTTTAGGTAAAGAAATAACGCCTGCTTGTAGGTTGTAAATCCAGAAGATTCTTTCTAAGATCTTTCAAGAAGGTAGAGCATTTTAGCCATATCCTACGTTTTTGTCTGATCGTACTCTGCCCAATAATGATTAGAGTTATTGGACGAAAAGAACCGAATGGATTTTACAGGCATAAACCGAACTTTTCTATCAGTTTGCCTGCAATTATATTCTCTACAAGAGGTGTATTTCATAATTTAAAACTTGTCTATCAATCGTATTCTTTATATTAACACGCTGCGAATATACAAAATGTTTTTTTAAACAAGAAAAAAATCGTTATCATTGTCGCTATATCCGCATTGTTTCGTAGTCATTAATGGTACATATCATAAAGGTCAAAACTCAAACCTCAATGTTCAAAGGATAAAAGCATTAGCGTAATTAGAGAAATTCGTAGTCATTAAAGGTACATATCATAAAGTTAACTACGAATTACGCGAATGACACGAATTATTTAGCAATAAGGATTAGCGTAATTAGAGAAATTCGTAGTCACCGAAAGTTCCAAGTTCAATGTTCAAACATCAATGTTTCAAGTTCATATCATAAAGTTCAATGTTCAAACCTCAAAGTTCAAAGGTAAAAGAGTTCAAAGGTAAAAGGGCATCTTTAGCAAGCCAAAAGGGCGTTAATTCACATGGAATTAACGCCCTTTTAAATCTCTAACACTGCTTTCTTCTCTTTATCCCAAGCAACTCGTTAACTCGTCCAACTCGTTCACTATGTTACTTTGTCTTCCTCGCAAGCAACTCGTTAACTCGTCTACTCGTTAACTTGTCTACTCGTTCACTATGTTACTTTGTCTTCCTCGCAAGCAACTCGTTAACTTGTCAACTTGTTCACTTGTCTACTTCTCCGGATAAACGAGATTGGCATCGGTGATATTGTCCAGCACCTCGGTGAGGAACTTACGTGACTCCCACTTCGCCATAGGCAGGTCGTGGAGCAGGTAGTTACCACAGTCGCGTGGAGCAGCACCGGGGATTTCACCCTCGAAGTCGGCAACGAATTGGAAGGTGCGGCGCATGAGGTCGACAATATCTTTCGACTCAAGGTCGCCACGAAGGATGAGGTAGTTACCAGTCAGACAGCCCATTGGACCCCAATAGATAACACGATCTTTCCACTCGTCATCATTACGGAGGAAGGTGGCAGCCAAGTGTTCAATAGCGTGGATAGCACCGACGTGCAACACTGGCTCACGATTTGGTTCTTTCATACGGATGTCGAAGGTGGTAACGGTCTCGCCACCCACTTCGTCCTTACGACTCACATAAATGCCACGCAGCAAACGCTCGTGGTCAATGGTAAAGGAAGGAATCTTATTCATAATTCAAAATTCATGTTTAATTCAGAATTCATAATTCACAATTCATAATTATGATTACTTTGATAATTCATAATTCAAAATTCACAATTCATAATTATGATTACCGATGTAATCTATGTTTTTTTAACTCATTATTCTTACTTAAAACAGAAATCATATTTAATCCTTTATAAATTCAGAATTCAAAATTCATAATTATGATTACCGCTGTTAGCTTCAGTTTTATCCATAACCTTTAAGCTTTTGTTGGCTAAAAAGAAATCTGTTTATCTTTAGTTCCGTGAGAGAATCAAGCGGACAAGTAAACAAATTACTTATTCTATAAACTCTGCCCACATCGGTAATCATAATTATGAATTGTGAATTATGAATTATGAATTGCCTCTATAAAGTGCCTTGTTACCTCAAAGCTGCCGTTGGCGATGCGCTCCCAGAAGTCGTAGTACTGGCTGGCTTTGTTGTCTTTGAGCGGAACATCGCTGATGACACGGAAGGAGACGAAGGGAGTTTGATAGATGTGGCAGACCTGCGCAATAGAACAACTCTCCATATCGACGGCTGTTGCCTCTGGGAAGTGGTCCATGATCTGTTGCATCTTCTCACGTGAGTTAACAAACCACTCGCCACTGACGGTCAGTCCTGCCTTGACATGCAGGTCCTTACAATCAGGCAAGTTATTCAACGACAGCGCCTTTTCAATCAACTCCGTAGGAGCCTTGAAGCGAGCAGGCATACCGATAATCTGACCGTAAGCCACCTCATCTCCACAGTAGGCATCGTGGTAAGCACACTCCGTTGCCACCACCACATCAGTAACCTCCAATGAAGTGTCAGCTCCACCCGCACAACCACTTGAGATAACAAGGTCAGGGTGGTTATGATTAATCATCTCTACAGCACCGATGGCAGAGTTTACCTTACCGATACCACACTGCTGCAGAATGATTTCCTTATCTCCCAACCGTCCCGTAACGAAGTCTTTATGATTAAAATGTTTCGTCTCGGTGTTGGAAAGAATTGCTTTAAGTTGCACGAACTCTTTGTCCATCGCAACGATGATTCCTATTTTCATACTGCAAAGGTACGAAAAAGTTACAAGTTGGATATTGTAAGTTCTTAGTTTTTTGTAACTTTGCAGAGATTAATCATTTGTCCGACATAAGCAAAATTAAATAAAAATGAAAACTTGGAAAAGATTTCTACCCGATGTACTGGTAGTCGTGTTGTTTGCGGTCATCTCGTTCGCTTACTTCTTCGTTCCGGTCACTCAGGGTAAGATTCTCTATCGCCACGATGCCTCAGCAGGTGTCGGTTCGGCACAGGAAATGACAGAGTATCAGAACCGTACTGGTGAGGCAACACGCTGGACGAACGCCATCTTCGGTGGTATGCCTACCTATCAGATGTCACCCTCGTATCAGTCAACAGACGGACTGTCGCAGGTGATGAACGCTTACCACCTTTGGTTGCCAGACAATGTATGGTTTCTTTTTGTCTATCTCTTAGGTTTCTATATTCTGTTGCGAGCCTTTGACTTCCGACAGTCGTTGGCAGCATTGGGTAGTATCATGTGGGCTTTCTCGTCCTATTTCCTCATCATCATTGCTGCCGGTCACCTCTGGAAGGTAATGGCATTGGCTTATCTTCCACCAATGATTGCCGGTATTGTCTTGGCTTATCGAGGACGTTACTTGTCGGGATTCATCGTGACGGCTATCTTCACCGCCTTTGAGGTGAAAGCCAACCACGTGCAGATGACATATTACTATCTCTTTATCGTCCTCTTTATGGTCATTGGCTATCTCGTTCAAGCCGTTCGCCAGAAGCAACTCGTGGGTTTCCTCAAGGCTTCGGGCGTATTGGCTGTAGCGGCATTGATTGGTATATTAATCAATCTCTCAAGCCTTTACCACACATGGGAGTATCAGAAAGAGAGTATGCGTGGCAAGAGTGAGTTGCTGAAGGCTGATGGCGCGAACCAGACAAGCTCTGGTCTTGATCGCGACTATATCACGCAATGGAGTTATGGTATTGATGAGACGATGACCTTACTCGTGCCTGATGCAAAGGGTGGTGCGAGTGTTCCATTGAGCCAAAGCAGTACGGCTATGTCGAAGGTTGACCCACAGATACAGTCAATGATTCCACAGCTCTATGACGCTTTCCCACAGTATTTCGGTACACAGCCGGGTACGAGCGGACCAGTTTACGTGGGTGCCTTCGTGCTTTCCTCTTCATCTTAGGTCTTTTCTTGGTGAAGGGTACGATGAAGTGGGCACTCTTAGCAGCTACAATCCTCTCCGTTCTTCTCTCATGGGGCCATAACTTCATGGGCTTTACCAACTTCTTCCTCGATTACATCCCGATGTATGCGAAGTTCCGAACGGTGGCAAGTATCCTTGTTATCGCTGAGTTCACCATCCCTCTCTTGGCAGCACTGACCTTAAAACGCCTTGTTGACGAGCCTGAACTCTTAGGACAGAAGATGAAGTATGCTTATATCAGCCTTGGTTTGACAGCGGGTGTAGCCCTTTTAGTGGCTGTATTCCCAGACATGATGGGTCCGTTTGTCAGCGATCAGGAACGCCAGATGATTAATAGTATTCAGGGGGGATGGACAGCAATACAGCAGGAACAATCCTCGCGAATGTCTCTGCGATGCGTGCTGCAATGGTCAGCTCTGATGCTTGGCGTTCGGTTATCGTTATCCTCATCGGCTTTGCGCTGCTCTTCGCTTATAAGATGAAGAAGCTGCGTGCCGACTATATGGTGGCTGGTCTTTTGGTGCTTTGCCTCGTTGATATGTGGCAGGTGGACAAGCGTTATCTCAATGACGAGATGTTCGTACCAAAGAGTGAGCGCGATATGCCACAGCAACCAACAGCAGCCGACCTTGAGATTAATAAGGACAAGAGCCTCGACTATCGTGTGCTGAACTTTGCTTCAAATACATTCAACGAGAACGAGACTTCTTACTTCCATAAGAGTATCGGTGGTTATCACCCTGCTAAGCTCCGTCGTTATCAGGAGATGATTGATGCTTACATCGCTCCAGAGATGCAGAAGACGATGCAGGCGATTGCTGCTGCAGGTGGTAATATGCAGGCGGTTGATGGTGTGAAGACCTTCCCTGTATTGAATATGCTGAACACAAAGTACTTTATCCTTCCACTGCAGGGTGGCACAACGGCACCAATACAGAACCCATATGCACAGGGCAACGGCTGGTTTGTCAATAAGCTCAACTATGTCGACGATGCCAACGCTGAATATGCTGAGGTGGGTAAGATTGACGTGCGCCATGAGGCTGTAGCCGATAAGAAGTTTGAAGCTGCTTTGGGTCAGGCGAAGATGAACGATTCTACTGCAATCGTGAAGCTCGATAAGTATGAGCCTAACAACCTGCAATACACTGTCAACTCAAAGAATGGTGGTGTTGTCGTCTTCTCTGAGATCTACTATCCGGGTTGGACAGCCACTATCGACGGTCAGCCTGCAGAACTCGGTCGTGTTAACTATATCCTCCGTGCAGTGAGCGTGAAGCCGGGTAAGCACACCGTAGTCCTCGACTTCCACCCAACAAGTATCTCAACCACTGAGACCATCGCTTACATTGCGATTGTTATCTTGCTCTTGGCGATTGCGGGTGCAGGGTATATGGAGTGGAGGAAGAAGTAAACAAATAGACCAACCAACTGGCCCTCCCCGTCCCCTCCCCCATAGGGAGGGGCGTAGAATGCGAGATACCCCCAATCATTTCTGAACTTGTGATCATTGCGAGAAGTGAAGTGTGGAGACAAGGGGAAGTCATCACAAAAGATGAAGGTTGAAAAAGAATAAAACAGAATACCCTCGCAAGTATATTGGCTTACGAGGGTATTCCGTTTAAATCGAAGAGTGTTTAGGGCATAGGCTTTATATACTTTTATTGTATAAGGCTTATAGCGTTCTTCACCTTTTATATATATTGTAAAATAAGGATAAGAAGAAAATTATGAGACAACGAGTTGAAAAGAAGCTAAACCAGCATTTGATGCTACCGATAAAGCTGTTTATGGGTAGGGAGAAGTCAGGAGGTATCGTTCTGATTCTCAGTGTCACCTTGGCGATGCTATTGGCAAACAGCAATATTGCTGAGAGCTATTTCCATTTCTTTGAGCAGGAAGTAGGCTTTATCGTAAATGGACAGCCGTATCTGAATTATAGTCTGCACCATTGGATTAATGATGGCTTAATGGCTATGTTCTTCTTTGTGGTCGGCTTAGAGTTGAAAAGAGAATTCATCGGTGGCGAACTGGCTGACATCAGAAACACCATTCTACCTATCGGCGCAGCAATAGGCGGTATGATTGTACCTGCCTTGATATTTTTAAGTATGAACATAGGTACCCCACAAACGATGGGATGGGGAATACCGATGGCAACAGACATTGCTTTTGCCTTAGGAGTAGTATATCTTTTGGGCGACAAAGTACCCGCATCGGCAAAGCTTTTCCTTACAACGCTTGCCATAGTAGACGACCTTGGGGCAGTGTTTGTCATCGCCTTCTTCTACACTTCCGAACTCTCTATTGCGAGTTTGCTCTTTGGTTTGTGCTTTCTTGCAGTGATGTTTATAGGCAACAGACTCGGTATAAAGAGCCTATTCTTCTATGCCGCACTCGGTATCGGTGGTGTATGGGTAACCTTCTTGCTGTCAGGAATCCACGCAACGATTGCTGCCGTACTTGCTGCCTTTATGATTCCAGCCGATGCGAAGATTAACGAGTCGGTCTATCTCAAGCGTATGAAGAAACTGACAAGACGTTTCGAGAAAGAGGAACCTAACGAGGTGAGAACCTTGGAGGAGGGACAGGTGGACGTGCTGACACATATACAGCACGACACCGAGATTGCAATACCTTTGCTGCAACAGCTTGAACATAAGATGTCACCTATCGTTACCTTCTCGATCATGCCTATCTTTGCAATTGCCAATGCAGGTATCAGCTTCACAGATTTAAGTCTATCTGACATCTTCTCTACCCACGTAGCACTCGGAGTGACATTGGGTCTGCTCTTAGGAAAACCGATTGGTATTATCGGAGCAACTTTCTTAATGGTAAAAATGCGTTGGGCAACCCTTCCAAGTGCCATCACTCGTCGCACACTGATAGGTTTAGGTATGCTTGCCTCTATCGGCTTCACCATGTCGATGTTCATCTCTACCCTCGCCTTCACCGACGAGCTATTGATGACACAAGCAAAATTGGGTATCTTCCTCGCCTCCATCTTAGGTGGAATAGGTGGGTATGTGCTGCTGAATAAGAAAAGTAAGTAAAAAAACAAGAAAACAAGAAAACAAGAAAACAAGAAAACAACTGGCCCCTCCCTTGCCCCTCCCCCGTAGGGAGGGGAGTGATTACGAGATACCCCAGGGATTCTCCGAACTCGTAACCGCTGATTTAAGAGAAAGAGGGCGTAAACAGTGAGCTATCCTTTTATAAGAATATAAAAACAGAGTAACAAGCTAATTTGTTGCTCTGCTTTTTTTATCCTTTGAACATTGAACTCTCAACTTTGAAGTTTGAAGTTTGAAGTTTATGATTTGTGTTTTAACCCTTGAGCTTTTGAACTGTCACTACATCGCTAATCATAATTATGACGCACTGATGAGAACTTCGTTCGAATAATTTTTGAATTGCGAATTATGAATTATAGCAGTAATCATAATTATGACGTACTGATGAGAACTTTGTTCGAATAATTTTTGAATTCTGAATTCTGAATTAACAGAGGATTATGAATTATTGTAGTAATCATAATTATGAATTTTTGAATTATGAATTATGAATTAACAAAGGATTATGAATTACCCATGAATATATATTTATATAATCCTGCGACAAAAAAGTGTAAAGTTTAATTATTTCAGTAATCTACTTATTTGTCGCAGATCAGCAAACAGCCTCAACCGAAGAAAGTTACTAATTTGTCGCGACACTCCACAATCATTTGATTTACATAACATTACAAAGGTAGAAAATCAAACAAAAAACAGTAGCAAACAAATTAGTAACGATGAAAACAAAAGGAAAAGAACACAAATATGACACATTTGTAAAGAAAAGAGAAAGATAAGGAGACAAACCTCCTTATCCGTCTCTCCGCTCCTCCCTATCCGTCGAACAATGAGGAAAAAGACTCCCTTTTTGTCGCACAGAAGCTACTACGCTGTCGGGGACAACCTCCCATGAAGTCGCACGTAACCTACATATACGTCGCCTATTTTCAGCGTAAGTGCCTGTACTTCAAACATATAAGAGTGTCTAACTAAGTCTTAAAAAGTGACTGACAATGATTGTCTAAGTCCAAGACTGGGGTTTATGGGAGGAGTTTTACATACAAGAACTGACGCCCAACGTGGTTGCTAACGCTGTGAGTACAGTAACGAGAATATGCAGAATATTCTTCCAAATAGGTTTAATCATAACGTCTAAATAAATTAAAGCCCAATCGGCAAGCAGATCACACTGCCGTCCCTTCTTGTTAACGGCATCGTATCCGAGCCGATTTGGACTAAAAGTGAATACAATCCCCCTCTCGCTCATCAGAAGCCAATATGTTACGTTCTTACAATAACATTGTTTCCTAATAAGCGATTTAGGGTAAACGGAGAGCGGAGGGGCGCAAACTTGGCACTCCCCCACACTCATCTCTCAAACCAATCGACTATGCGTGGCCCTCAGTAGTGGCAGTAGCCTCACCTGGCTCTGGACCAGCAGAAGGCTTGTTCTCCTTCTTCTTGCCCTTGTTTTTCGCCTTCTCGGCAGCCTTAGGCGCATCATACTGCACAGCCTCCTGAATACGCAAACCGCTGATGAGGGTCTTCACACGACGCTTCATCGCATCGATAGTCACCGTTGGCGAGAAAAGCACATGCGCACCGTAGATATCTCTCTGTGCGTTAAAGTCTTCCGCCTTCTGAACACCCTGTGAGTGAATACCTACGCGGAAAGTTCCCAATCCGTCGAGCTTCACACGGTTACCATCCTTGAGGACCTGATTCATCTCGAACACCAACGCACTGATGACAGCCAAAATGTCGGGCTCAGTTACGGTGCAACGCTCACTGATACGCAGAGCGAGATCCTTAACACTAACAAGGTCGGGAGACACCGCACGGGCATACCAATAACCCTTGCGCTTGCTGTTCTTACGATTGTCCTGATACATACGAAATTTGATTGACATAACTTGAAAATTTAAAAAGTGAAACAAAGAAATTATTGAAATGAAAAAATGAAATCTTAACTCAATGCTCTAATAAGACAGAGGCAAATCCTCTCCGTGGCTCCACGCACGACGGTGCCTCCGTGACTTACATCGCTTTATTTTTATTACTCCTCCGTGTCCTCCTTTTCTCTGTGTGATACTACCTTAAAACTAAGTGGCAAACCAATTACTGAAGACCCTTCTTCCCACTCCTCATCGCCCTTGCCGTTCGCCAGTCCTCACCCCCTCCCCACAGAAAAAGAAGGGGGAGGGACAACTACCTAAAAGACATACTGCGACAAAAAAGTGTAAAAATATGTAAACGAGTAAACAAGTAAATAAATGAACACGTAAACAGATAAAAAGATAAACACAGAAATAACTAAAAACACAATAACGCAAAAAAACGTATAAAAAAATATAAAGGTAAAAGTCGGAAAACACAAAAAAACGTAAAAACATACTTCATCATAAACATAAACGATTAAAAAAATATGAAAAGATATTCACGTAAATAATTAAAAATATTTACAGTCAGTAACTTAAAAAGTATTTCTCAGACTTTCGGCGACAAAAAAGTGAAATCTTTCACCGCCTTTTCTCCCCTATTTTGCCCCAAGAATTTGGTGTCTATTCTTCCCATTTCGCTTATAGCTGATGTGAATCCACCGCTTTTTTATCGAATCCTGTGGCTCAAGAATCATCTGATCGAAGTCTGTTTGAGAGAGAATTGCCGCATACTTCCGACACATTTCCAGTCCTGTGACATGAATATCCACCGCCTCACCCCGCATATGTTGCGAATGTTCAGCCCCATGAACAGCCCTATTCACAGCCTTACAGCGATAACCTCCCACGACTATCACACGTCCCACACGCCTTCTGAGCGGTTCTAAGACGCATCTACAAAGCTCCCGAAGATTCTCTATCACCTCCTCTCTCGAAGCCTCCCCCGGCGCAGGATTCGCCTCAGGCACATTCTTAACACCCATGCCCACCGCCTTTCCCGAGCGCAGCATCTCGCCCACCGTAAAATGTGGAGAGAGTCGCTCCTCAAAATCTATCTCATTAGAATGACTATCGTTGATCATACACATTAATTATTATAGATTATTTGGTTCATTAAAACTCCGTTCGTCATCCCTTCATTCCTGATGACGATGCAAAGGTACAACACTAAAAAACCGATTCCAAGGAAGATATATGTAGTAATGTGAGTAGACAAGTGAACAAGGTGGACAAGTGAACAAGGTGGACAAGTAAACAAGGTGGACAAGTGGACGAGTTGCTTGTAATAAAAGACAAGGTTAGTGGACGAGTAAACAGGTGGACAAGTGGACGAGTTGCTTGTAATAAAAGACAAGGTAACAGAAGAACACAAGTTAGTGGACGAGTAAACAGGTGGACAAGTGGACGAGTTGCTTGTAATAAAAGACAAGGTAACAGAAGAACACAAGTGAGTGGACGAGTGAACAAGGTGGACAAGTGGACGAGTTGCTTGTAATAAAAGACAAGGTAACAGAAGAACACAAGTGAGTGGACGAGTGAACAAGGTGGACAAGTGGACGAGTTGCTTGTAATAAAAGACAAGGTAACAGAAGAACACAAGTTAGTGGACAAGTAAACAGGTGGACAAGTGAACGAGTTGCTTGTAATAAAAGACAGGATAACATAAGAACGGTTTTAATTCAGAATGAGAGTGTGTCAAAAATAAAATACCCATTCCAAATGCAACAGTTTGAAACAACAATAATAAAGCCATATTTACCCCGATATTCAAGGTAAATATGGCTTATTTTGGTTCTTCCGAAATATGGAGTGATAAACTAAAAGTCTTATGTAATAGGCACACGGAGCTACGGAGTGGACGGAGGTAACGCAATGTCACGGAGGTGCCGACGGCACAAAGAGCGACGGAGGTGCAGCGTACAGATTCTTGATAAATATTTTGGGGTAAACGCTTTGTTGATAAATTGCTAATAGAATTGGCAAACAAGCTCCGTCGCTCTGTGCACCGACGGTACCTCCGTGACTTCCATTGCTTTGTTTTAATAATCCTCCGTCCTCTCCGTCCCTCTGTGTGACATTTCGTCAGAGACCTAAGCTTAGACGGATTATTTTCACTCCAAAATTCTGAAGCGCCTTTTTAATCCGGCAAAACGAAAAGTAGGTGCGCTGTAAAACGAAAAGTGATATTTTGATGCAAAACGAAAAGTAACAATTCTCAACACGCACACAACAGTAAAAAGGTGGTAAATTCTTGCAAGGCTTGGATAATTCTGCAAGGTTTTGCCACCTTTTAGATTATACGTTGAGTTCAAACTTTATATCTTCATTACCATTAAGAAGTTCTTTTGTACGTTCTATATTATTTTTATAAATGTGAACATTAGCAAGATTGAGCGTTATAGACTTTAAAGGGAAATCTATTTGCCTTGACATTAAGTAAAGATGATAAATGTCTGCTGGAAGACCTAAATTAGCATCAGAACTTCGCTGAAAGGCTGACATTACAAGTTCACCTTCATCTATTTGGAACTGTACAAGGCTAAGACAGGGTGCTTGATTAGTTTCTGCACCAGTCTCGCCTAAGAACAATACATAATTTTTGCTGCTACGCTTTTCACGATTTATCTTCTCTATTAGTGGAGGTAATTTCTCCAGATATGTAGGATAACTATTGACAAGAATTGAACCACAATAATCCCACCAAGCAATACCTGCCTTACGATACTTTTCAATCTGCCTTTCACCTTTCATGAACAGTTGTAGCTCATCCTTTAGCTTCCTACGTGCTATACTGTGAGTTTCGAAGATGTCGAGTAAGTCTGAAGGAGTAAGTGTTAGCTGTTCGTTCAACAGATACCTAATTTCCCCTTTCTTGTTACACTGCTGCTTTCCTGTATGAATGATTCTGTCTAAAATCTTGTAGTATTTATTCATCGTTTTATCAGGATTTGAATAGTATTTAACCAGCAATCTTATACAGCATCATATCTGTATAGGTTGAGTTATAATTCATGCGAGCATTGAATTCCACCTTAGTACACTTCTCAAATGGATTACCGATATGCTTATTTCGACCTATCCAGTCACAGAGTTCAAGTATAGACGACTTATTGCTTGTGAAGTAAACAAATGAATGTCCAGCAAGAACCGACAGTACATCGAGGTAATCTGCAAGCTTCCCAATACATCTTATAAGTACCAACTTCGGTACTGAGGTAAGGAGGGTCAACCAAAAATACAACATTTGGAGTATCCTTATACTGATTAAAGACTTGTTTATAGTCTGCTGAAACAATTGTTAAACCATCCAAATAGCCATCACAAAGCGGATAATCAGTAGAGCGAATATTGTTATACAACGTTTCCTTGTTCATGTCGTCAATATTCAGACAATACTTCATCGAAAATAAGAGAGAAGACGATATCGTGATGAAGTCCAAATAACCATAACGATCTTGATGTTTAATTAAGCACTCAAAAATCTGTTTGCGTGCTTCTCCAACAATAGGCTTATGCTTAGGCAGCTCACGAACTATCTTTCTAAGCTCTGAGAGTAATTCATTAGTCTGTGACACGTGCTCCAGACGTAGCCTATATCCATCAAAATCATTATACACGACTTTAGAATGTGGTTTCTCGGACTTTGTAATATGCGACAACAAGCCACTGCCTCCGAATAAATCAACAAATGTTGTTCCGTCTGGGAACTGTTCTAACACCTTCTTAAATTCTTTTGCGAACATCCGCTTTTGTCCAACGAATGGAAGCGGAGCAGAATAATACTTTTTCTTTGTCATGATGCAAAGGTCGTAAGTTTTCCTTTCACAAACATAAGCGTATATACTGATTACACTGCAAACAAATTGCAGTCAGTTTGAAATCGCTTGATAAGGCCATATACTTTACGTTCACTTATAGCGTATTTTACGGCAAGTACTGCCACTATGTAAGACACTTTTTCATGATTTTCCAACATTTGTCTATATTCAGTATATAGATCTATATATTTTGCATCATTCAATCTAACTCCAGCTATATGGAGGTTTCTTAATAGTTCCCTGTTAATTTTTACAATCTCAATTATCTTCATATCTAATAAATTTCGTAAATTTGCAAAGCCAATCACTTTTATTATACAATAAAACGCCACAAGAGCGAGCGAGGATATTTGCCCCCGGTCGCGCTCTTGTGGCGTACATTGTTTAAAAGTGATTGGCGTTGCTTATTAACAAGGCTGGGGGCTTTTAACCCCACGTGTAATCAGCATATTGACCGCTGATTATAAGGTAATTACCATTTAGCTTCTCTGTTATCAGTCGAACATCATTAAGGTAATGATACTTATAGTCGTGCATCAATTGCTTTATGTCTCCACTCCAAGGAGCTGTTGCACCATTGTATCGTAATAGGTTGTTTGTACCCATCATAAATACAAAGAAGTCGTTGTTGCTGACTGTACCTGCAGCAATATCAGCAAGGAAACGATTTCGAATGTGCATAGTAGTATCACCTCCTACGCTGCGTTTCTCGAACGTATGCGTTCCGAATAGGTTTTCTCTTATACCTACTAACACATTCTCCCAGGAGTCTGAGTAAAAGACAACTCTCGGCTCATCACGCATAAGCCCTCTCATACGCTGTGCTGCAAACCTACCTATAAGGCTATACACATCACTACTTGGATGTATCGCGCCATCTACAAGTGCTGTTAGTGGCATCCTGCCTGCCTCCATTCTCGTTATGTCAGAGAAATGGTAGACGTTAATTTCCTCAGAATAGTCTGCCTTGCCTGTCACTGTTAAGGAGAGTTCTTTATTAACAGAAGCACCGAGTGTATAATGTTGATTGCAGTCTGCGTATAAGGTGCAAGTTAGCGTATTACCGTTCTTAGCTGTCACCTCATACACGTCATAGCTGGCAAGGTTACCGACTGCGATATACTCCTTAACAGAAAACTCACTTGCATCGTTTATCGCAATTTCAACAGTACCTCCGACAGCTGACGGCTTGACGAAATCAGAAGTCAAATAAAATCCTCCGAAGTCCCAACGATTACGCACAACCTGAATACTATCAAGGTAACTATGTGCATAGGTATCGTGCATCTCACGTGCAAGCGCAATTACCTCGCCCTGCATTTGTGTAGTCGTAGCTTTCAATATATCACCAATTATGCGTTTAACCACAGGCTGCGCATATACATTAGAAAACTGACAGATATAAAGATAAGAGTTATCTTCCTCTATCTCAATATAACCTTCAAAAAAACCTTCCGTGTAATTGTTGTTCTTTAGCACGGAAAAAGTTCCATTTGGATGCTTGACGGATATTTTCTTGCTATAAACATCAATGGATAGGTAGGCGCGAAGATAATAAATACCTTTATTTAATTTGTACGCAGTAGTCGTTACATTAGGAGTGTCTTGCAACTTATCACCAGTATATACGGATTTTCCATTTAAGACCTCCGAAGGCGCAATGTTCTTATTCAACGCTTCTAATTCATTCTTAACACTTTTCGCATCAGAGACAGTACTAATCTTAGCTACTCCTCTGCTGTTAGATATGACAATATGAGTCGTATCTCCCATCGTGCGAATGTCACCATTAAAGCTACTTTCAGTCACAACAGCTTTAGCACTACTTCCATTATAGAGTTTAACCAATGGTTGGCTTGCGACCTTACCATCTGCTTCTACGTGGTAGACAGTATCAGGCTTCACCTCATAAGAGTGCGTTTGAAAGCCTAACTTATTTTCGTCTGTTGATGATAGACTTATCGCAGTCTCCTTTTCCACCTCGTCAAGGCGACTACTTATATCGTCAATAGCACCTAACTTATCAACAACATCAATGAAAGAAAATCCTGTATTAATATTATGATTTCCACCTCGTCCAGAATCGTTTACTTCTACGTTCTTATCGAAAGAAACTCCTTCTGCATAATACGCATTTCCGTTTGCATCCATTTTCTGACCATCACGATAGATACCTATCATGCAGCCTTTCGGAAGGATAATATTCTTACTACGTACAGATGTCTCTGTGCCTACAAGATTAACGTCATATACCTTAGTAATTACACAAGGGAAGTGAGTATCATTCTGCTTTGGACGTGCAATAACAATCTTAGCTTCACCTGAATAGTTGTCTGCGGTTAACACGGTGGTTAGCAGTTTAGCCACTTCATACGTTTTTCCGATAACGAGTAGTTTCTTTCCAATATTGATACGCCACATATTACCGAATGACTTGTATTCAGTAACCTTACTATCGTCGATATCGTAAGCAATAGACGTTACTCGTGAGTCTACCTCGTTAAGCTTGCGTCCTACCACATTTGCATCCGCAGCCTTACCATCCTTTGATAAGGTGCTATCAACCTCTATATCTGACTTAGGTATATTCTCCAGAGCTTTTTTTACCGCTGCTTGTGACATTACCTTCGTAGGACTATCTCCAAGTTCCTGCGCAATAGAAAGAGTCGTTCCACCACTGACCTTCCCATCAGCAGCCAACCTGGCTTCTGATACGCATAAATATTTCCATTTTCAATATTATCAGCGTGTGCATCGTCATAGATGCTTACTAACTGACCATATCGGAGAGTCTTGCCGTTAGTTCCGACAGGGTCTGTATCAGCCTCCATAGCTGACTTAGACTGATAAACCTTTTTAATGCCAAGTCCATCAGTAGACTGTTCCAATGAGGCTATGTATGCTAATGTATCCTCGTGCAGTTTACCCACCTCTTCAGGTGTGATGCTATCTACTTGACTTTTCTCTTTGAGTTCCTTTGCTCGCGTGAGCAAACTGTATATTGTATCCATTAGTGTGTTTATTTTGGAATGATGAAATATGTATTAATTGGACAGCTCGCTGGAGAAGGGAGACTGGATGCTCCCAAGCTTCCTATGAGTTTTCCTTTCCCCGATAGCACTTGGATGTGAACAACCTGCTCCTGACCATTGTCTGAGCTTACTCCTACAACAATAGCACCAGAGACAACAGGTGGTACTGACACTCGTGTCGTAGGGTATTCGAAGATTACTCCAGGACCATCAGTCCATTCTGACTTGTCACTTTGTACATCAACCTTTATAATAGTATAGTCAGATCTCACTTTAGATTGTATTTGTCCTGAGTAACCATTCCTCAGTACCCACGGCATATCCTTATATTCTGTTTCAGACAACTTAACAACTATTGATGGAGCTATAAGGTCAAAGAGCGTTTTCAATTCACTGACATTAAAGACACCTTCTGTCTTCTCAAATGTTAAGAAAGCCTCTGCTGTTTCTCTACAGGCACGTTCCTGGCCATCCTCAAATGTGCGTACATCAGAAGTAGATTTCTAATACCAACATATAATGGATCATTCCAACTATGAGCAACCAGTATAGTTTCCTTTATCTCATAAATGATTCCATCAAGCACCAACCAGTTCTTCTTAGTTTGAAAAGTAGTAGTCTTATCCCCTTCATTAAGTTTCTTCAACTCTCCTTGGAAGCGTTCAAGCAGAAAGGCTGATGTATTAGCACCAAGAGCCTGAAGAAGTGCAGACATCTGATTGGTTGGATTCTCCTGCAATGTTTTGAGATCATCGATGTAGAGGGGCTGCCCACCCTCACTAAAGAGCATCTTATTCATATTCGTATATTTCTATGCGGAAAGAGCGTCCCGCAGGTTTATAATGATTCAATAGGTTTAATATAGTTGTCAAATTCTGCCCTCCATACTTGTCTTCTGCAGCATCTATTGATGTACATAGGAATGACGGTACATAGATAATGAAAGAAGGCTGCTTAGGGACATCATCATACGCTCTGACATACAGCGGAGGATTACCACTCACATAAACAGGGGTCAGACCTTCACTCTTGAAATGTAAAACAGTCTGTACTCTCTGATCAGCAGAGACGATGTAAATTTGATGCTCTGAAAGAAAGAAGGCATCATTTAGGATCTTCTCTATATACTGAACACCTGCCGTTATGTTGAGACGATTCAACACGTGAGAACGGTAACTATAAAACCGGTTATACAAATCCCTTATTCCGCGCAGCATCGCTTTGAGCAAAGCCACAAGCACCTTACTTCTCAATATGGGAGGCAACAACTGAAAGCCAAGTTTGATGATATCTAACTTATACCACATAGCTCAATGTATTTCTTAGGTTCACAGTAACAAAACTTCCACCAACAGCGGTGTAATTATTACCGCTGATTTCTTTATATATAGTCCCATCCGTGCTGTACTTACAGATATGTAGCTCTACGTCTTGCACACCTTCCACATTCTGTATAGCATCAACCAATTTCGTCTTGTTGAAAGTGCCTCCATAGATAATCTTTCTGACATAGGCGTTCACAGCATCCTCTACAGCATAACTGCCGTCTGCTATTCTTACACCTGTTCTGTCAATCACCAATGGGTCGACGTGTATAGTTGCATTGATACTTATTCTATCTGCAGGCAACGAGCGAACAGAGAGCACAACACCTGCTATTTTAACACGATTCAAATACTGTTTGAATGCTGTTAAAACATCTTCTGAAAGAATGGCCGGCTGTCCTCCTGCTTCAGCAGAAGCAAGAATCTCTACGGAAGTTCCTCTATCGCGTACAGCAACATACTTGACGACTCGCTTCTTCTCAGATACCTGTTCATAGCCATATTGCTGTGTCGCCTCATTAAAGATTAAGCATCACCATACTGGAACTCTTTTGCAATCTTATAGTACCAAGGTACACTTGCTACAACAGCACGACTGATTTTATCGTCTACATCCGCCTTGAACTGGTCGAACAGAACCTCCAGTACATGGCTACAGGCAGCCACGATGTAAAACAGAATATTCTCGATACTAACCACAGAGAAACTATCATCAAAGGTATCGTTCTCCGATAGTCCGTATCGTTCTCTTACTGTACCATCCGCCATAAAGGCATTTGTCATTGTTTGTTTTATCTCTGCTATACTACGAGCCATATTTTGTTTACTTTAATTGAACTGTGTCGAGAACTCACCACTGAATACCCTTAACTTGACATCCGTCATACCTCTCTCTGTCGCTGGAGATACATCATTAGCCTTGCAATATTGTTGTATTAATCGGTTAAAACTTACGTCAGGAAGTTGCAATCTGCTTCCAGCCTCTAACGTATCAGTCATACCAATAGCGTTAGCAGCAGCCAGAGCTGGCAATGCTTCCAGCGAGCCATACTCCTGTATAGCTATGTCAGCCAAGGTCTGACCATCTTTCACTTCAACTTCCATCTTATTACGAAATAAAGAGCTAACATCATAAGAACACCGAATGCGACAAATCCTGTTTCCATCGCACGTTTTTCAATCCAGCTCAAATTCTTTTTCCTTGTAAATAATCTTTGGTTTCTCTTTATATTGTTTATGATCCTTATCGTGTATCGTTATTCGGATTGTGTCATGCACTGTTGTAAGACCTTCTACCTTAGCTCCTGGCAGACTTTCTAATATGTGTGTGAGGATACCGTTATGTATTCTTGCCGTTGAGCGATACAAGGCATTCTGCAAAACTGAAACAGAGTCTTTCGTTGCACGCTCCTGATGATACTCTGGCAACAGCAGTGATACTGGCGCAAGACGTTCTGTAACTCTTATGGTGTCGTAACTGACAACGTGCAACGTGTCGGTGCTTATGCTCTCTACAGGTACATAGATTTTATGTGAACAAGCAGAGAAAAGAAAGGCAGTAAGGATAACTGCTAATAATACTTTAAATGTTTTCATATCGTTGTTGTTAGATGTTTGCGTATTCAGCCTTTGCATCGAAACAAGGACAGGCCTTAATATATTCGTTAGAGGTAATTCTACCATCGTGGTTCAAGTCTGGCGAGAAGTCACGATGGCCTTGAATAACTGCCGTAGGGTACTTATTATGCAATAGCTTCAACAGTGAGCGCAGGCTTTGCTTCTGTTCCTCTGTGCGATTGTCGATAGGTTTACCATTGATATCAATACCGCCAATATAAGCGACATTGATAGTTACTGAATTGTAGCCCTTAACGCCATTACTTACTTTGTCTTCATCAAGTAGCTGGGTAATCTTGCCGTCTGGCGACACCACGTAATGGTAGCCAGGGTTAACCCATCCTTTACGGAGGAATTCCTGTCGTAGGCTCTCAATAGTCTGTGACTGATGGCTCGCAGTACAATGCACTGCAATATACTTAATCGTTCTCATTCTTCCTCCTTTCCGTTCTTGGAGTTGACAACTCGGTCGATGTAATTTCTCACATCTCCCCATTTACTCTGGATGTAGATACCCACACCGAAGATTGAGCCGGCATAGACCAAAGTCTGCGACACATACCACAGCACGCTGTCTTTAACATCGCCTCCATTAAAGAAGAAACTCAGAAAAGCCATTGCCACACCACTTGCAAGCAGAAATATGGCTGAGCCGTATTGTATCCATTCCTTCGTGTTTCTTTGCATATTGCTTAAGTTTAATATTGTGCATCTATTTCGATGCTTTTGGTTGTTATTTTTATATTAGTCACAGTTTGTCTGTCCATCTCCAACTGCTCTCTGATGAGCGTTCTCCAATAAATAGGATCATTGTCAAGCAGCATGTCACTGATGCCACAGCCTGTCATCGGTCGTTCTTTCAACTCTCCCTTATGTAAGTGAAGAATCAAAGCCTGATTCTGATGCAGCGTGTCAGCGACAATCAGACCAGAGATAATCTTTCCGTCTGGTCCTCGATGCGGTTGTATAACCGCTTCATAGTCTATCAATGTAATACCTTTCATATCAATGTTTGATAGTTACGTCTTCATAATCAGTCTTCTTAAACTCCTGTGCCTTAGTCAGAGGTGGACCAGTTGGTCCATGAGTTCCTTGGTGTGTATGGCTATTGACAGCTTTAACCAGTTCATTAAGTTTCTTGGTTAAGTCCTCAATATTAACCAGTCCTCCAAGCTTACCTCCATTTATCGTTATAGATTCAACATGATCCACAGCTAAGACGACAAGGCTTGAGTAGTCTCCTGACAGACTCCCAATGATGACTGCAGTACCAACTTTTGGAACTATCAGCATCTCTCCATTATCATTTGTTTCAGATGCACGAAGGCGAACATCTGGTACGAGAAGGCTTCCAATTTCCACGTCACAAGTACTACCGCTTACGCTCTTAACGATACCTTGTAGTACAGTCATCTCTTGCTGTGGTGCTACACCTCGCAACCTTTCTCTTAATTCCTTATATTGATCCATATCCTTAGCTTAATCTGAATCCAAGTTCTATTTTTCGTTTACCACCGTCTCTGCTGAAAGTTGTTGTTACTGCTCTTACAAAGTAGCAGCCATCCTTACGTGGATAATCCGCATCATAAAGCCACGCCATATCGCCAGGAATACATTCAGGTATGAGCCAAGTTGTGATACTTCCGTCATAGCCGTCGAAACTACGACGTTTAACTTCAAGTTCGCCACGAAGTTTCATACTTGCAGCATCAGAAGTAGGACATTTTATTTCTACCTTCTCACCACCAGTAGCTCCGACTTCTACCTCTTTCACAGTTCCATCAGGAAGAAGAGCTTTGACCACTACACGAACCTTACGGTCAGCTGCTTGTCGATAAGTCAAATTGACTGCCTCTACATTTAAGGCAAAATTATAAAAGCGATTTACGCCTACAACTTCACCTGGCGGATGCACGTGTAAGACACCATTAGAAAGGTATATATCTGCACCACACTCTTCTTGTACTTTCTTGAGCACATCATATCCAGTAGCATTGTGAATGACAAACTTTGCATAAGTCCAACTGTAAGAGCATTGAATAGAGTAGCCCTTTCCAACTCCCTGTACTACTTTCTTAAGAAGATCTGCAAGTGTAACCTTCTTCAACACTTCGTTTTTGAGTTCCTTACGAAAGGTGTACAGATCATCCTCACAAGTCAGCTTAATATTGCCACCGTCTGTACTGATTTGTTGCAGCCAGCCAGTGAACTCCTCCTTTAAACCTTCTTCCTTATATCCAAAGCGAATAATAACCTTATCTCCTCTGTGAACCCAAGTTTAACCTGCAAAATTATTTTTCATAAATTTTCGGGATATTTTGTGTAGTATCAATTTGATAAATGATTGATAATCAAGTGTAGGGTATTGTAACGAGGAATAAAATCTGATTTGTAGGACACAGCCATATCAAAAATATTTTGTTACTTTGCACTCATGCACGCAAATGTACAGACACGATTCAACCCTGCCACAGGGGACATGGCTCCTTATTATCGCATCAAGGAGTCATATCGTGATGTGCAGGGTCATGTACATTCACTAATTCTGTTGAATATCGGGTTCGAACCTTCACTTACTGCTGTACAGGTTCGAAAAATTGCATACGCTCTTACCGAACGCTTCAAAACCAGAAGTACACCCTCACTTTTTCATAGAACACCTTGACGGTCTTACTCCTATTGAACAGGCAAAGGCTGACGAATGGTGGATCCAGTATGGAGAAAGAAGGTGGAATCGATCGGTTTAATAAGGAAAAGCAGAAGTCGCTGAGAAAATATGAGAACTACATAGACCTTGAGACGGCAAACTATACTGACGCAAGGAATGTTGGTGCAGAGTGGCTCTGCAAGCAGACAATAGACAAGCTGCAATTAGAGGGTTTTCTGCGCAAAAATGGCTGGACGGAGAATGCGATACACACGGCTTTGTCAGCATTGATTGTTCGTACGGTATATGCAGTTTCTGAACGTTCATCTTATTATTATTTGCGCGATAACTCGGCTGCTGGCGAATTTTATAGTGGAGCTCCTGGCTGGACACCAGGAATCAATTCTCTGTATAAAATCACTGACAAGTTATATGAACTAAAGGAACAGTTAGAGCGTCATCTGTGCAGCGTTACTGACGATCTCTTTAATATAGACAACAAGTTGATGCTCTTCGACTTAACCAACTTCTATTTCGAGGGTAGTAAGCGTAATAGCGATAAAGCCAAGTTCGGTCGTTCAAAAGAAAAAAACGCTCTGACTGTAAGCTACTTGTACTTGCACTATGTATCAATAAAGAAGGTTTTTATACGTTATTCTTCTATCTTAGAGGGTAATACAGCAGATCCCAAGTCTCTACCCAATATGATTGATACGTTAGCAAAGAGGAATCCATCACGAACAAAGGATACGCTCGTTGTCATGGATGCAGGTGTTGCCACGGAAGAGAACTTGGAGCTAATAAAGAAAAAGGGGTACAATTATCTCTGCGTATCCCGTACGAAAATGAAAGACTATACGCTCAGTGATGATAACAAGAGTGTTACGGTAATGGATGCCCGTCGGCAGAAGATAACGCTGAAAGAGGTTAAGACAGAGGATGATAAGGATTATTATCTCGAAATAACATCTCCATCGAAAGCTATGACAGAGTCGTCCATGAACAGAGTCTGGAGAGAGCGTTTTGAGATGGAACTGCAGAGGATAAACAATGGAATCTCCAAGAAAGGTGGAACAAAGACCTATGAAAAGGTTGTTGAACGTACAGGACGTGCCATACAGAAGTACCCTTCTATAGCGAAGTTCTACCAGATAAGCTACATAAAAAACGAGAAGAAACCCAAGGAGATGCTACGTGTAGACTGGGAGATAAAAGACCTCTCGGAAATGGAATCTGGTCATGGAGTCTATTTCCTCCGTAGCAATATCAGGACACTTTCTGAGCGTGTAACATGGGAATACTACAATCTTATCCGTGAGATAGAATGTACGAACAGACAACTAAAGAATGATCTCAACCTCCGTCCAATCTATCATCAGAAAGATGAGCGAAGCGACGCACACCTTTTCTTCGGTTTATTAGCCTACTGGGTGGTAAACACTATCCGTTGTCAATTAAAACGAGAAGGAGAATCCTGTTACTGGACCGAGATAGTACGACGTATGAGCACCCAAAAGCTCGTCACCACAAAAGGGAAGAATCCATTAGGTGAAACCATCGAGATGCGCCAGTGCAGTAGTCCTTCGAAGCAAGCAAAACAGATATACGATAAGTTGAACTTAAAACACTCACCATTCAAAAAGAATAAAATTTGTAGGACACAGAGCCCATAAGAAAAACGAGGAAAGTACGGTGACAGTAACAATTAGGCGAAAGTGGGTGTTAAACTTGGGTGAAGTTTATCTTCAACATCCAGAGCTACATTATACTGTGCACCTGGCAATGTTATAGTTGCCGTATCAGCAAGAAGTTCTACACTTCGATGCACCTCAACACTGTCAAGCATTCCAACGTGCCAGCCTCCAATCTCTATATCGTAAGCCATTGTGTACATAAGCCTATCGTTTTAAGTCCTGCTGATTTAAAAGAAGTTTATATATGTCATCACTATATGCCTTTAGCGAATAGTTCTGATTAGAAGAGCCACTTGTGAAAGGAATCTCCCAGCTTTCAATGACAAGATGTGATATACCGAATATTTCCAGCAAAGGGTTTAACGCTGTCACTCGTCCTGCTTCACAGAATGAGCGTAAACGGCTTACGTCTTCCTCAGGATATTTACCATTTTCACCTATAAGGATACCTTCAATACTAATAGTATAGTCATCCTGTGACCATCGCTCCTTGATGCTTCCTTTTACAGCACCTTTGTTCACGTGCCTACGCACGATGATATTCTGACCTTGCAGACTAATCATTGGCTCAATCGGCAAAAGCCACTCTTGAGCACCACTTTCTTCAAGACGTAGACGAAGAGGTAGTTGCATTGGTATACCAAGTGCATTAGTACGAATAGTATCTTCCAACTCCTCATCACTCATTGACTTAATTTCATTATATTCCTCTTCGTCCACCTCTCTGAGCTTATTCACATTGAACAACCAATAAGGTGGAATCTTGTTGCCTGTAACTCTCAGGGCAACGTTTTCGAGTGCAAATCGTGCTATCTTGTTCATCTGTCTGTACTTGCTGCTATAGCTAACGCTCGGTTCATACTTTGCAGAATAGTCCGCTCAAGTTCCGCAGTGTCAGTCTTATCGTTCATATAAACATTGATATTATCGAAGAATTTTCCGATGTGCATAGTGATGGAAGTGTTGCGAGTGCCACCAGTAGCAAGTTCCTCGGCTGACTTGCGACCACCTTTCTTACCACCCTTTTTACCTTTCTTTCCCTTCTTGCCTTTGCTTTCACCTTCTCCAAAAACGACAGCACCTGTGCTACCACTTAATCCAGGGGTACTTATCTTATTCTCTTTCTTAGCAGAAGATGTCTTTTTGTCCTTCTGCTGTTCTTGTCGAAGGTGTGTCTGAAAATTCCCTCCAACACCACTCACAAGCTGTTTGGTTCCATTGATAACCTTGGCTGTACTTTCAACTCCAGACAACTTCTTGAAGCCTTCCATTGCAGAAGCTGCTGCTCCTTGAAAGTCTCCAGAGAATAGTTTCTTTAAGGCTTCACCAAGCTTGCCAAGTCCTGCAAGCATCTCATTGAAGCGATTGATGATATAGTCCTTGATGATATTACCGAAACCCTTTAATGTATCCCACATTGTCAGGATAAAAGCACGAAATCCAGCAAACTTATTCCAACAATAGACAACTGCTGCGACTAAAGCAGCAATACCTATGATAATAAGTCCGATAGGGTTTGCGTCCATCGCAGCATTGAGCAACCATTGAACGCCAGTCCATATCCTCGTTACAGTTGTCACAACACCGATAGCAGCTGCATAAGCTGACATTGCTATTGCCTGTGCATTAAAGACTATTGCAGCAACACCAATGACAGACGACAGAGCCAATATCTCCATCTTAAACCGTGATACAAATCCTATAACACTCTCTATCACATTGATAACTTTTGCTATTGCTTCAGCAATAACAGGAACTATACCTATAAAGAGATCAAGAGCTTGAGATACGTAAGGTTGAATCTTGTTATAAATATCAACGGCTAATTGAATAAACGTGTCTTGTAGCGTAGCAAATTTACCTGCGACTGTCTGAGACTGCTTATCCATCATACTGAAAAACTTTCCACCTTCTCCAGAAGCGTGTTGAATTGCCTGCACAACATTTTCAAAGGTGATTTGCCCCTTCGACATTCTATCCTGTAACTTTGCATAAGATTCACCTGTCATCTTTGCAAGTTCCTGAAGCGGATTAAATCCAGCATTGATAAACTGAAGGTTGTCCTGTCCAGCCAACTTACCAGCTGCTGAGACTTGACCAAGCACTAATGATAAGCTTTGCAAAGCTTGCTTGTTTCCTCCAGAGATATCTCCTAACTGTTTAAGAAGTGGTAGAACTTTTCCTGTTTCCACTCCGAAGTTAAGCATAGTCTTCGCATTCTCTGTCAAGTCTAACTTACCAAAAGGTGACTCAGCTGCAAACTTGGCAATTTCAGAAAGCATTCCTTTAGCTTTTGTCTCACTTCCTACTAAGGTTGTAAAGGCAACGGCTGTTTGTTCTGCTTCTGCACCTATCTTAGTAATAGCACCAACAGCACCAGCAACAAGGGCATAAGGATTGGTAAGGAGTTCCATACCAGGAATGGACATCAGCGAACTCTTGAGTGTCGAAAAAGAAAAAGCCTCACGCAGACGTGTACCAGTAGTACGTGCCTTACGTGATATATCGTCCAGCTGGGTGGAAGTCTGACGAGCAACCGTCAGAACATTACCACCATCTGCTTGTAGTTTTATTAAAAACTTAAGTACGCTGTCCATTAGAGTCTTTTTCTATTTTCCTAATCTCTTTGAGTGCGCTGAGTGTTGATGCCCATTTCTCGTCTGGTAGGAGTTCAGGGTCAATGCTTAGATAGTAGCGCAGCATTGTATCTATGAAGATAATATCCTGGGCGTTGTCAAAGTCATCAACCCCGGCCTCCTCTAAAGTTTTTTTATCTCAGCCTCCTTTACCTTCAAGACCTCATCCATCTTGGCAACTACAGCCATGAAGAGTTCATCATCGGTTTTGATTTCCTCATCACCAGCAACCCAGAGCTGCTTCAACATAACTTCGCTCATCTTGATAGGGTCTTTGATTACGCTGGCATAGCTCAGGTCTTGGCGTGTAGGCTTATGCAACACACAAGACTTTCCCTCTACGCTGATTTCAAACAAATCACCGTGCGTGGCTTTCCACTTATTGATATCTTCTTTTGAATAATTCATATCTTCGATATTTGATTGTTAATAACTTTTCTGGTCAATGTAGATGAATGGTAGAGCCTTTTCTTGGAACTTGTCACCTTGCTTCCATTCTGTCTGATCTTCTGTCAACTCCACTCCTTTGAGAATGTCTGTTGTGATAGGATCACCGTTTTCAGGATTTCCGTAAGCCACAACGATATCAAAACTCATATTGAGGAGATTGCCTAAAGCAGCACTCTTCAAAGCTTGGTACTCACTCTGCAGTAATGTCAGTTCACCACTGTAATCTATATTGCCATGCTGAATACCGTGAGGCTTGTTGCCCTTAGCATACAGCAGTTCCTTCTCTTGCTTCGAGCCATATTTCACGCCTCGAATTCCAGTTACAGGCCTACCTGCAACAACTACGGTCACATCTGACCAGCCGTATTCTTTAGTATTTACCATGTCTATACTGTTGTTACTTGGAAACCAAGGTTGACATCAACATAGCGTGCATAACCGAATGGACGAACCTTTAATGTCATTTCAACCTTTGAAGTCGCAACCACATTCTGTTTGGATCTATGTAACAAGAACAACCTTCGCCGTTATTACCGGCACTCAACTCTCCAGCAGCGGTCATAGAACGATTAATAGCGTTCTCTACTGTCTGCTGCCAGCTTGTAATAACCCCTGTCTGCATTGTGCCGTCAGAATTGATTTCCAACTCATCCAGCATCATATCCAACAAGGTGTTATAGGCAATACGATAAGCCTTATCAATGACACGACGGTTTGACAAATGCGCATAGTCATCAGTCTCAACACACGCCAATCGGTCGTCAGCAAAGAAGTAACCACTGCGCCCAACATACTTTCGTGCCGTGATATAACCCTTATCATGGATAGAAGAGATAACTTCACTATCCTCTTCTACCTTCTTTTTGCCTACATAGAGCAGAGTTGTTTTCAATGCTCCATTCTTGACACGACCAATATTACGCTGTACAGGAAGGCTTGCTAAGCGACCAGCTAAAGTACCGACACATGCACCCTGTGAGTCAACTTCCGTGTCACCCAACAGAACACCGACACGATTGTACGTTTCGTTGCTAAGGTCTTTCAGCGTTGTACCTGTATAACCACGTCCTTCCAAGATAAAGAACAATGGAGCATATAGGTCTGTTGTAGACCATTCAGCTATCTGTTGTGCCTTTGCTAATGCGGTGAACACGTCTGCATCCAAGCCATCTGTAGCAGATGCTTTTGTTGCATTGTCACGTGCTACGAAGACACCACGCAATACACCATTCTGACTAACAACAAGCTTCTTTACTGCTCCAGTCTGGCGATCGCAGAGTTCCGTCATGGTCTTGGCCTTGTCAACTCCGAAGATTACCAACTTTGTACCATTCTCAGCCTCTGTGTAGAAATCTGAGATATGCTTATAAAGTCTGGCGTTATTAGCTGCAGTGATACCGAGTGCCGTCAGACTGTCCATACTCTGAATAGTGTAAGCACGTTCCAAAGCAAACGAGTCATTGACAGCAGTCGCACTACATACCAAGGCGAACAGGCCGTCGGGACTTTCCCCGACGGTGCCCAGTAGGCCATTCATGTATCTGATTCTAATTCTCGGTAACATGACTCAAAAGTTAAGCGGTTAAAGATTCTGCGAGAAGGTAGACACCCTTCTTGTCGTAGCGACGAACGCAACCACCGGTACGTAGCAAGAAAGAGTAGATGTCACCATAGTACAGTGGATTATCAGCTGAGTCAAACATCTTGACCTCACCCATAGCACGGCTAACAGAATTCTCGTGCCAAGCAAGAGCTGCTGCAAGTTCATCTGCTGCGCCCTGCTTATCCCAGCCAAGCACCTTCTTAGTGCCGTTGTTAAGGCGAAGAACTCGACTTCGCTTCATAATATTGAAGCCATAGAGGTTTCCAAGGATACCCTTCTGCTGATCTGCAGAGTTAAGGAACATAAACTGATCATTTTCAGCAAGGTCTGCTAACAGGTCTGCATACATGAATGCATCCAACAAGAGGTAGCGTCCCTGCTCTGGAACATTGTCTGCATCCATAGCGGTCATAAGCTTACGCACATCTGCCTTACAGATAGTCTTACGCATACCAGTAGCGGCAGATGAAGTATGAGCAGCAGTCTTGGATGTACCTGTTGTACTGATGATGTTAGTTGTGGCAACACCCTGACCCCAACGATCAAGCAAATTAAGATGAGCAGCCTCCTGCAACTGAGCACGGTCATTGCTCAAGATAGAGTTACGCTTGTTATAGCTAAGCTCCACCATGTCGATATTTGGAATGTACACTGGGTCAGTTGTCAACTCGTCCATATCGTACTCAAGATCGTTGTCAGTACGTTGCTTGCTTGTAGCAGGCTTCTGTGTGCGGTTCCTCTCTACGTTTGAAGGAGCACCAGCGTTAGGAATGTGTACCTTGTGGTTCTCAACAAACGCAGAGTCATCAACACTCTTAGAAGCAAAGGAATTGTCAGGGTAGAAGTTCTCTACGATGTCGGATTGCCAGATTTCTTTGTTTAATGCCATAGTTTCTTATCTTTTTAATTTGTATTGTATTTTTTACTCTCGGTAATCTACACCGAACTTCTCCTTGAACTTGGCTGCAAAAAGGTCCTTATTCTGACTCTTCAAGTCGCCAAGACGTCCAGCCTTGTCAAGTTCGTCCCAAGTCTTATTGGTGAAACTGTCACCACCAGTACCATCTGGATTGATGTACGAAGCAGCACGAGGCTTAGGCGTCTGCTTGATGCTGTTCAAGAGTTCTTCTGTAGTAACACGGTCTGCCGCCATAAGCTTAACATAGTGTGCTTTCTGCTCTGCTGTAATACGACCGTCACTGATAGCCTTGTCAATGATAGCCTCCTGCTCTTTTGCTTCAGATAACTGAAGCTGCTGTTTGTACTCAGCATTGGCTGTTTCAAGAGCATCTACCTTGGTTGCCTTGTTTGCCAACTCTCTGACTTTGTTCACAATTGCAGCCTCATCATTGATATTGCTAAATGATGGGATGCTCTTTAATTGGTCTATTAATGCCATGTTTTGATAGTTTTTTGGTTGATTTGTCAACCTGTTATTGAAATATTGATATATCTCCTCATGAGTTGTTGGTGCTGAACCTCCGTCATCCTGCATATCATACACCCCATCTGCAAGTTTCATTTCAACTGCTTCTTGTGCACTTATCCAGTGATCGACCTCGTCAAAGAACTTTGCTGATACATCTTCTGCGCTCATTCCGCAACGTGTAGCAATCATACCTGCAAGGTTATGTTCAAGTTCCTCCATTACAGTAGCCATTCTACGCAGATCTGAAGCATTGCCACACGTACCACCACTTACGCTATGAAGCATGAGCTTAGCGTACGGACTCATATAGAGTGGCTTACCACAGAGAGCAATAATAGCAGCTATGCTGGCAGCAACACCATCAACATATATATTAATGTCTGCCGTGGATGTGCGAAGAGCATTGTAAATAGCTATTCCGCTAAAAACATCACCTCCATTGCTATTGATGCGTACATCAATCTTATCATACTGACTTTGCAAGGCAAGTAGTTCACTGACCACTCGTCCGCTGTCTACAGGCTGACCATTACCGACCTCTCCATATAAGAGGATAGCTACAGTTCCATTACCAGGTATAATGTTGAAAAAGTTTGAACTCATTATTTCAATTTTTGATGCAAATATCATGTTTTTTCTGGGAGTGACAAAATCGTAAATTCATAGTGCAAACCGCTGATTTTATGGTGCAAACAGACAACGTTGTTACAAATAATGGATTTCAAAAAGTCCATAAAATATAAGATATTTGCAAAAGATTTAGGCAATATGACAAAGACGAATATAGACAAAAAAGGCATTGCAAAGTCTCTCTACATGGAGGGAAGTTGCACACAAGAGGAGATAGCTGCAAAAGTAGGAACTACAAGGCAAACTGTCTCTCGTTGGGTGCGTGAAGGAGGTTGGGAGGAGCTGAAAGCTTCATTTACGATTACACCTGACCAGATTATAGCACAGTTCCAGCGACAGATTGTTGAAATCAACAACAATATTCAAAATCGTGAAGAAGGTAAGAGGTTTGCTACAGCTCAGGAGGCAGACGCGCTTGCTAAGCTCGCTGGTGCTGTCAAAAAGTTAGAAAGTGATGTTGGTGTTGCTGACTGCATCAGTGTTGCTATGCGCTTTCTCTCCTGGTTACGTCCTCTTGATATTGATGCAGCTAAGCAGTTTAACAACCTCTTTGATGCGTTCATCAAGGACCAAATGGCAAAAGCAAAATGACACAGGAAGAAAGACTTGCATTAAGGAACTGGGAAGAGTTCCATAAATCATTCATCTCTGACATGCCTGTTGAGAATGGGCTGTCAAGACGTGACATTGAACGCAGACGAAAGGAACTGGAACAAGACCCTATTAAATGGATTCAGTATTTCTTTCCTAAGTATGCTAAATATGAATTTGCACCTTTTCACGTACGTGCTATTCGTCGTATTATTGAACACGATGAATGGTACGAAGTACTTTCGTGGAGTCGTGAGCTGGCAAAGTCCACGATTTCTATGTTTGTCTTGATGTATCTTGCACTCACTGGGCGTAAAAGGTTCATTGTGTTAGCTTCGGCAACTATAACTTCAGCAACACGTTTACTTACACCTTTCAGACTTAATTTTGAGAACAACCCACGTATTAAGCAATTTTATGGCATTCAACAGCTTGTAGGGCAATGGACGGAAACAGACTTCACATGTCGCTGTGGTGCTAAGTTCGTTGCACTTGGTGCTGGTAGTGCTCCACGTGGTGCAAGAAATGAAGCTGTTCGCCCTGATGTCATCTATCTTGATGACTATGACACTGATGAAGATTGTCGTAACCCTGAAACTCTTAAAAAGAAGTGGGATTGGTTTGAAGGTGCACTCTATCCAACACGTTCTATCTCTGAGCCAACCCTGATACTTTGGTGTGGTAATATCATTGCAAAAGACTGCTGTATTGCACGTGCTGGAGCAATAGCAAAAACTGGGATATTGTAAACATCCGCGATAAGAGTGGAAAATCTACTTGGCCTGCAAAAAACACAGAGGAGCAGATTAATACAGTTCTTGCTGGTATATCTGCAAGAGCTGTACAAGCAGAGTACTTCAATAATCCTGTTTCAGAAGGTAAGATCTTCCGTAATCTTCCATTTGGAAAGGTTCCTGCTTTGTCTAAATTTAAGTTCCTTATTGGATATGGTGACCCTGCGTATTCTGACAGTAAAAAGAAAGTGTCGTCAACAAAGTCTCTTTGGCTTATTGGCAAGTACAAAGGTGTCTACTACATTATCAAAGGTTTTTTAGGTCACGAGACAAATGCAAATTTCATTGGTTGGTACTTTGAGCTTGCTAAGTATGTAGGAGGCAAGGCTACGGTTTATTGGTATATAGAGAACAATAAACTACAAGACCCATTCTACGAACAGGTCTTCAAACCACTTCTACGTGAGGAACAGCAGCGTCGTAATACAAGTCTCTTTATTCGTGGCGACAGTCGAAAGAAAGCAGACAAAGCGACACGTATCGAAGCCAACCTTGAACCAATTGACCGTAATTGTCAATGGGTATTCAACGAAGAAGAAAAAGACAATCCTATGATGCAGGAGCTTATCAACCAATGCAAACTCTTTGAACTTAACTTGCCATACCCTGCTGATGGACCTGACTCTCTTGAAGGTGGAATCACAATGTTAGATGAGAAGATGGCAGAGATTGAGCCAACTATAACTATCAGTTTTCATACAATGGATGAGCAAAATCCTTATAAGATGTAATTATGAATAACTTTATCAATATAGAAGACTACGATGCAAGTATTCACCGCGAGATACTTGATGCGCTGCTGCGTAAAGAAAGTCCAACTTATGATCCTCAGATAGTTGAGATATGTGAGGATAGAGCGGTAAGTGAAATGCGAGGATATCTGAACAAGATTTATGATTGTAACGCTATCTTTTCCGCAAGAGGGGAAGATAGGCACCCTCTCATTCTTATGTTTGCACTTGATATAGCTATCTATCACATCTTTACACAACACAACCCTTATAAGATTGCGAAGATACGCCAGGACAGATATGAGCGTGCTATAGAATGGTTGAAAGGTGTAATGGGAGGAGACGTAACGATTGACGGGGCTCCATTGATGCCTGAAGATAAACTTAAAAATAATAGTCGTTGGCAGATACAAGCTGACGGCTTAAGACCAACATTGCTATGAACAGAAAAAAGAAAAACAGCCCTAAGCAAGGCAAAATAATACAAGGTGGAATGCTCGTTCCTCAAGGAATGAGACAGCCAGACATCGTTCTGCAGATGCCTGAGATATTCATGTTTGACATGAATGCGTATATGCAATCTGTTAAGGCTGCAAGGGGAATAGATTTCTCCAATAGGGCACGTCTGTACGATATGTATGACAGTGCTTCTCTTGACCTTCATCTCTCTGGAGTCATTGCAAAACGTATGCGAGGCGTAACGAAGATTCCTATTGAGTTTAGAAGAAATGGTGTACCTGATGATGCAATCAACAATCAGATAAAATCACCCTGGTTCAAACAGCTGAGGAAAGACCTTGTAATGTCAGAGTTCTGGGGTTTCACACTCGTACAGTTCTATCTCAATGAGGAAGGTAATATCCGTTATGACCTTATCAATCGCAAGCACTATGACCCTATACATCGTAAGCTGCTCAAGTATCAAGGTTCAATGGATGGAGTGCCTATTGATGACTTCCCTGATATGCTTTTCGTTGGGAGCGAACGTGACCTTGGTATTTATGCAGAACTTCTGCCTGCTGTACTCTATAAGCGTGGTGATATGTCAGACTGGGCACAGTTCTGTAACATCTTTGGTATGCCAATTCGTGAGTACACTTACGATGCTGGAGACGAGGACGCACGCCGTCGTGTCATCGCTGATGCACGCCGACAGGGTGCGAACGCGGCATACATCCATCCAAAAGAAAGCGAGCTGAAACTTGTAGAGGCTGGTAATAAGACTGGTTCCAGCGACCTTTATAGAACTTTTGCTGAGTACTGGGACTCAAAGATGTCTATACGTGTGCTGGGAAACACGCTCACCACAGACGCAAAGTCAACAGGTACGCAGGCTCTCGGCTCTGTTCACAAGGAGGAAGAAGACGAAATGAACTCCGATGATCGTGATTTCATTCTTGACATCCTCAATTATGATATGCGTCCTATTTCGCCTCACTGGGCTTCAATGTGGAAGGTGGTGAATTCGTCTATGCGAAGAAAGATAAGATTAACCCAGCTCAGCAGATAGACATCGTTCAAAAGCTATCGTCAATGGGTCTTCCGATTGATGACGACTATCTCTATGAAACTTTCTGCGTTGCTAAGCCTGATAACTACAAACAGCTGAAAGAGGAGAAAGAGGCTGCAAAGGCTGCATTCAGAGAGCAACTTGGTTTACAGGTCAATGATGATGACAAAAAGAAGCAAGACAAAAACACTGATAAAACAGCGTTCAAACAGCATTTGAAAAGTTTTTTCGGACTCGCCCCAGACAAAGGGGCAAACTGATGATTGACACGCTCTATTATGGTGAGCATTGCTCTTGCTCTGGGCATAGTCATTTCCACAACGAAAGCCCAGCTATCTCATTTAATGTTGTGCAGGCTTTCTACAGAGAATCCATAACAAGCCTGAATTAGCTGAAGGCATTGATCCTGGATTATGGTCGGCTGTCGTTAAAGTCATCAACGAAGCGACTGTGGAGGGACTTTCACAGAGCAATGCTGCAAGTACACATGATGAGGAGTTTTATCGTGCTCTGCGCCATTCTAATGAGGTCTTTGCTGCGTTCAAAGTACATTCATTGGCTGGAGAGGTTGCGAAGAACCTGCTGGACAGTGATGGTAAACTGAAAGACTTCCGTCAATGGGTAGATGATGTAAAGGGAATCACCTCGCATCACGTCGGTGCGTGGCTTCGTACAGAGTACGACACTGCTGTTATCCGTGCGCACAACGCTGCAGACTGGCGTGAGTTTGAACGTAACAAAGATATCCTGCCTAACCTACGATGGATGCCGACGACTTCACCAAGTCCTGAAGGGAGTCATCGTAACTATTGGATGGCAAAGCTTACCCTACCTATTGATGATCCTTTCTGGAACACGCACCACCCTGGCGACCGATGGAACTGCAAGTGCTCGCTTGAAGCTACTGATGATCCTGTAAATCGTCCTGTAGATATGGATGCTCCTCTGCCACAAAAAGGACTTGAAAACAACCCGGGTAAAGATGGGCATATATTCAACGACACTCATCCGTATTTCCCTGATAAGTGTAGTCAATGTTCTTTTTATAAACCTGGTGTTAAAGGGCGGATTATGACCCTCTTCATGAATAGGAAGAAGGATTGTTATAATTGTCCTTATGTAGATGCTGCCATTCCATCTGAACAAAGAGAACAGAGACGAAATGAATATCTTGAATATAAAGATAACCCTTTATACAAAGATGTGGAGTTTGATGCCAAGAGTTCTGGACTTAAAAGCGACACATGTTGAACATAGCTTTGATAAGAAAAAAAAGGATGGTATGAGACAACTGTTCAAGAGGTTGGCTTTCAGAATGGGCATAAAAGTAGTTTTTTGGAAAAGGAGGATCATACTGTATTATTTAAGAAGAATACAGAAGGAACTTGGGATAATATGTTGTTTGAAATTGCTGGTGCAGAAACGGGTACTTCAAATAACATTAGACAAGCTTTTGAAACATTGTGCATCGAAGCCTAATACAGAAGTCGCAGTATTGCTATTCCCAAATGATAATTTTAATTATTCCATCTTTGAAGAAGGATATAATAAATTTTATGGACTGAGAGGAACTTCACAATATCGAAAGTTTAAAGTGATATATTGTCTCAATAATAAGGGAATATTGCTAATAAAAAAACCAGAGTAAACACTCTGGCTGGAATGGAGGACGTGTCCTAATAGGGATTAAACGCTCCCTCCACACCACAAATGTAGATATTTATTTTCATTCCACAAAATAAAAAACGAGGAAAATTATATTATGGATGCAAAAGAAATAGAAAGGCGTATCTCACGTGTCAAAGACGAGATACAAAAGGAGGTGACGGATAGACTTCCTCGAAAGGTCGGTGTCGTGGCTGCAAACCACTTCAAGCAGAATTTCCGAGATGGTGGCTTCACGGATGGAGGAGTTCACCAATGGAAACGTACGAAACGACAGGACGGTAATACGACGGATGCAAAATACTCTCCTCTTACCTCTCGACGCAATCATCTTATGCGTTCAATACAGAGTGAGACATCACCAGGGCAAGTTACAATATCCAATCCTGTGCCTTACGCAGCTGTTCACAATGAAGGTGGTACTATCAATACGCATCCAACTATTACAAAACGTATGCGGCGTATGGCATGGGCTAAGGTGTATGCACTATCAGGCGTGAAAGGCAAAGGGAAACTTCCAAAAGACTTACCTTCTGGAGCTAAGATGTGGAAGGCTCTCGCACTCACGAAAAAGACAAAGCTTAATATCACTGCACGCATTCCACGCCGTCAGTTCATTGGTGATAGCCGTGAGCTGACAGTAAAGATTAACAAGATGCTTGATGAGAGCATAGAGAAAATAAAAGAACTTGTAAGTAGAACATAAATATGGAACAGACACTCTGCCAACTGATAGACTTTCTTAAAGAGAAAATGCCGTCGCTGTCAGTAATTGACGAAGACTACGGACAACTTGAAAATATAGAGGACGAGGATACTGATATGTATCCGCTAACGTTCCCTGCAGTACTCATAGAAGAAGCGCAGACTGAATGGAGCGATATAGGGCAGCTTGCACAGAAAGGAACTTGTAGGCTTCGCATCCGTCTTATCATAGACTGCTATGATGACACTCACGCAACGAGTGGAACCACACAGGCTGTCAGAGAGCGTAATGAAATGCGACACCAGTTGCACCAGCTACTACAGGGAGCCTGTCTTGGCACTGATGCTCCTTTGATACGCAAGTCTTCCAAGTTCTTTACTTGGAAGCACGGAATAAAAGTGTATGAGATGATGTACGAATGTACAGTGTCAGAAATGGTTAAGGAAACAAGGACGGTTCAGAAACCTTCTTTGCGCGTGAAGATGGGCGTGAAGGTGTAACACGAAAGCCTGTAAAGAGCGGTGCTTTCATCTGCTTACCATCTACTGTTTCGCCACGCTTAATCATATCACGAATGATATGCAGCACACGGCTTTCAGACAGATAAAACTCTTCATTGGAAAGTATGCGGATAGTATCATCGAAACGGAGGCGTCGTTCCTCTGTCCAGTAGAAGTAACGCTCAAATAATCTTCTGTTGCGTGCTTCTATCAATTTACTATCTCTTCCTTTACTCATATCTGCAAAATTAACAAATAATCATCTTATTTGCAAGTCTTTACACCTTTTTATCTGCTTATTACAAATAAAAACCGCCCAAATGTGTGTTCGTACACACTAATGGGCGGTTTTATTCTTAAACAGGAGTTAGTTAATGATTTTTGTCTGTTACAACCTACAGAAGCTTGGTTCTACGCGTTCCCAGACATTTGTCTTTGGGTTCTTCTGATAGAAGTAGTAGTTGATAGCATTCTTCTGAACCACATTCGCCTCCTTGAAAAGCGTCATAATCTCTGAATACTCACTATCGAACTTATCCTCCAACTCATACAGCTTAGAGATGCTCTTGTAGTCGAGGTCACCAGCCTTATTGCGCTCAAGCAGTGTCATTGCCATCTGATACATTGGATCGTCCGAACCTTTCTCGCTTTGCTTCATATAACGCTTGAGATAGTCGATTAGACGCTCTGCAGCAAGGTCGGCACGCTCGTCGAAGCCTTCACCTTATTACTTGAGATTTCAAGACGAAAATCGCCGTCAGTAATCGTATAGCTTCGTTGGTCGTTCTTGCGAACCTGACCATAATCACGCATCACACTTACGAAGCTTTCAACTTCACCCTGTAGCCAGTCGTGAAATCCACGCACGTCAGTCACGATACGTGTTAAGTGTTGCCACACATCGTGCATCATCTCAGCACGTAGCCCTTCGTAGGTCTCACGGCGTTCAATGCGACTCTGCTTTTCTTCGTTCTGCAACTCAGCAAGTAGCTTTGCACGCTCTTCCTTGCTCAAATTCTTAATGTTTACCATATTATTCTGTTTTTTGTTTTCGGATGATCATTCTTATTTTTGTGTTCAAAGCATTGAGATCATCCACTGTCAACGCTCTAAATGTTTTTCCTGCTATTCGTGGGTCTTTACAAAAGGCATCCACACGGTTCCAGTCCGTCGTATCTATGCCGTATATCTGCAACTGGTGAAGTACTCCGCTACGTGCCTTGCGTAGGATATCATACTGCTTACGTCTTCGCTCGTCATACCCTGTAATATCTTCCATCTGTCTACACATAGCATCATACTCTTTATCTGACATCTGATGAAGGTGTACTGTTCTGTTTTGTGTGAACTGAAAAACCAGCGTTTCCTTGTCAGCACCAGGCATCTTTTTTAGCAGGGTATAAAACCTTGCGTAGTTCCCGACTGCTCCCATAGCTTTTCCTCCTTCCAATCTTTATATGCTTTACGACCAGAAGCTACAGCCTCTGTAAGATCATCGCTAAGGTCACTTTCACCGAACAATGGTATGCCGTGTACACTCACATATAGCTCACCATTAAATTCCATTACTTGTACGGCTTCACGTGCCTCTGCATCGAGCCGTGCCTGTCGTTTGTACTGCATTCTGTCGGCACGTTCCTCATGCCATGTTTGCAATCTCTTCTTGAGTTTGTCTAAAAATGTTGTCATAATCTTTTTTGTTTTAGTTGACAAGTTTACGGGTTTACAAGTTGACATGTTAATAGTACTGATAACTTGTTTACTCATTCACTCGTCTACTCGTTTACTTACTGATATAATATGTTTGAATTAATTTTCCGTTTCGTTTGATAAGCAGTTGGGTCTGACCATCTTCTCTCATAAGGTAGGTGCTTATATCGCTTTTCACTGTTATGTCTTTGCGAACATACAACTTAGATATAAACCAGTCTACAAAGTCTTTCAACTGTTTCCACTCCTCTTCAGTGTCTTCTATCCCTCGCAGAGAGTAAGTGTTACTGATAGCCATCTGTAGCTTTAACAGCCACATTGGTTTGTCGTTCGGACATACAGACTTATATCTTAACATTCCCATAACTACTCTTTTGAAGCCTTCCACTCAACTCTAATCACTGCATCAAGCTTACCGCTGCCTCTACAGATTGGGCACTCTTGCTTGTATCGTTCTTGCCAGTCGTCTTCCTGCCAACGGTATCCGTTCCCTTGACAATATGGACAGCAGTGTCCATGACTCTCGACTTGATCTGTCATCCTACCACCAGGAGTCATCAGACCAGGACTAATCTCAATAAATCGTTTCTCCTTACTCATAGTTTTATTGTAACTCTAATTGAACATTAAAATGATACTCCCTGCAAAGCCGTTTCACCTGTACTACATCGAACGGCTCTCTGTCAAAAGCGAAGAAGATTGTGCGTTCTCGTGTAAGTACTCTCACTCCTTTCTTTCGTAGCTTGTACAATAGGTTGTCTCGCTTGTTTGCCATAACCTTTACTCTTTTGTTTCGCCCCAGTATATATCTGCTCGCTCTTTCCATATCGTGTAATAGCCAAGATTGCCAAAATAGCGTCCCTTACTGATTGCTCTGTAACCTTCCACCCATATCTTCAATGCTGCATCAAACATAACACTCACAGCTGTACGACCTGACGGCTTATTGCCTTCTGCTTGACTGATGAAGATAAGTAGTTTGTCACGATGCTGTGCTTTAAACTTCTGATACTCCTTAAAACTCATCTGTGTGTACTGGAAACTATCGATGACTACTATGTCGGGGCTTTTGCGTTTCTTGAGACGTGCATCAAGATCTTCCATGCTCTCACTGATGAGGATAAACCGCCGTGCAACATCTTGCATACCTGCTTTCATAATTGCATTCTTCATTGTTAGTGAGAAACCCTCCTCTAAGGAGTTATAAGCAATCTTTCCGTACTTGGCTAACTCTTTGCAGAGCTTCATCGTAAAACTGGTCTTACCGCTTCCGCTTCGCCCCCAGATGAACCATACACCGCCTCGTTCTGGTGCTCCAAAAGCATCTGCCCAGTCTCCTTCAAATGGATAGGTTTCTTTCTTCATGCGCAGCATATCGGTTACTGACATTGCTCTATTCATTGCTTTGAACTTTGAGGTTTGAACTTTGAGCAGTATTTGAATGTTGTTTTACCACTGTTTGAGTTCCTCTCCTTTCGGAGGGACTGGCGGAGGCTTTAGCTATTAACTTCACTCTATGAATGCTCTTCTTCACACGGCGCAGGTCAAACTCAAATTCTTCTGAATCTCTCACCACTTCCGATATACGTGCTTTATCCGTCACTCCATTTGCCACACAAACAGCATAGACATCGTGAGCACCTGTACGTTCCAGCTCAAAGAATTTGCGACCGATACGTGAATGAATCTCGTTGTATCCACACTTGTTGTAACGCAGTCCCATTGTCATACGACGCTTGATATAGCTTGTAGAGAAGAAGACGATACCACACTTATCCTCCAATCGGTTATACAAGTCAATGAAGTAGTGAAATACTCGCTCTGGCAACTTGTCTGCCTCGTCAAAGAGTAACAGCGGTGCTTTCATCTGAATCAGATCATCAATGATTCTGTCGAGCAGCTCTCTAACGCTGTAACCTTCTGTCTTCTGACCGATACGGCGTGCAATCTCACGAATGAAGTCGCTTTTCTTCATATCTTCAGAGCAGAGGACATAGAAGACCTCGTTATGCTCGCTGGTATATAGTTTAGCTGTGGTTGTCTTTCCGCAGCCTGCTTCACCAACCACCCACGTAACGTTCTTGACTGTCTGGGCATCGTTCATAGCGAATACCATTTCCTGATAGGCTTTTGTTTCCACAACCTGCCAGTCTGTTCCTGCCGTAGTGCCTAACTGTGAAGCGAGGTTGCGCCACATATCATCAGATATATTTTCCCACTTGCCCTGCAATATGCTGCTCACTGTTGCGCTACTTGTTCCTGTAAGGCTCTGTGCTGCCTTATTCTGACTTGGGTACTTGCTGACGTATTGTCTTAAGCACTCTTGTATCTGTCCTTTTTCGTTCTTTGTTAGTTTCATATTGTTGTTGTTCTTTTATTTATTGTTCCTGTCAGTGAGGCATTGCCTCGCTGCTTATAATTTCCCAGCTACAGAAGCCATATCAACTACTGCCGTCTCAACCTCCGCCCAGTCCTCAAGGCTTACCTGCTTCGTCTTACGTCCTATCTTATACTCTTCTGGCGACTTGCTATAGATGCCTGTACGACGTTCTATCTGTCTGCGCTCGGCTGCTGTCATTCCCTTAGGCTTTGGACTACGTAATCCGTGCTGCTCTGGCATTACGCCGTGAGCCTTTTCAATCTCACGTCCAGCAACTGTTCGCTCAATGCGGTCAGTGGTATTGGCTGCCTGTTCCTGTCTGATGAATGCTGCTTCGCCTTCTGTCTGCTCTTGTATCGCACGATGTATCACAACGTAAGGCTCTGCTACTCGTTCAAACCTCAGGCTGCCGTCAGCCTCTTTCTTATAGAGTCGAATGCTTCCGAAGTCGTAAGGATCATACTTAACAACGAACCGCTCGTAAGTGTGCTGCCTTCGCCATTCGTGGTCTGGCACGCCCGGCTGGCTCATCACTTCGTATTGTCGCTTCTCCTTCTTAATGGTAACACTGATACCTTGGTCGGTGAAGGTGCTCATACGCTTAGCCGTTACCCAGAACATATCCACCATATCGTGTGCCGTAACCTGTTGCGTTTCCTCATTCACGCTGCTGTCGTAGGCTTCCTGTCTACTCTTGCCGTATGCAGGGTGCGCCATTTCGTTCCATTCCTTAGTAGCCTTTGAGTAAGCATCTTTTAGTTCCTCAAGCGTATAGAGTGAGTCCTTGTTTTCCTCAATAAATTCAAGGTTCGGACGGCTCGACATCTTCTTTGCCGTAATGTTCTGACCAGTGAAACGCCAATCCTTATGCAGCACTTGTTGTTGGAATCGACCGAACACCGCCTCAATGGTCTTTGATTCACCATTATATGGCTGCGTGGTCCTATGCACGTGGCAAAGCTTCTTAAACAGTCCGTCGGCATCCAGTTTCTTATGTCCGCCTTGGTTGTCGTGAACAATCTCGTAAGGCTTGTGCTTACTGGTCTGAATTGCCATGCGATATGCGTGGTATTGTGCTTCGTAGTCCTCTGTATCGCTGATATGCCAACCAAGCATCACCTCACTCATCGCATCAATGACAACATAGACCTGTGTGGTGCGCACTTGCCGTTCTCGTCCTGGTAGTAGAGGTTAAGTTTCGTTCCGTCACCATACCACAGAGCGTCACGCTTCGTTGGCAATGCCGTACGGTGTTTACGTCCGAACTTCTGTCGTGCTGCTTGCTCACCATGTACAGCATCATACCATAGTGGTATAATCGCAGCACTGTTCAGCCATCGTTTCATACCGCTAAGGCTTTTCAGCGGCTTCCAGCCGTTTGCTTCTGCCTGGCGGTTTGCCTCTTCAAAGAGCGGCGCATCGGTGTAGACTGGAACCCTGCAACGTTTCAGTGCGATGAGTAGCTGTCCGAACTCGTCTGTTATCTTCTGTGTATTCTTGTTTCCAACCTTACCGCTGATAAGACTCTTATAGCCATCTGCCTTGAAAGCCTTAATCTTTGCCTTCAGTCGTGCTTCATTCTGTGGAAGGGTGTGCTGATACTCTTCGCGCATAGCTTCAGAACTCTGATAGATTACCTCCCAAGCTCCTGCAGTGCTGCCGTTCAAACTCTGACGAATTGCTCTACGCTGTGCCATCATCTTCAACAGCTCTTTCAGAACACTCGCATTAATGGTGTACTCTTCAATGAGTTTCTCTGTCAGATGTTCCTGCTTGCCGTTCTTTCGTATGTGAAAGCCTCGTACCATTCACGCGCCTCGCTATCAAGCTTGATGCGGTCACGCATCATTGCTTCCTTCATTCGTTGCTCTGGATCACCGTATCGTTCCATATACCGAGCCTTGTATTTCTGAGGAATGGAACTCCATGCGTAGAGTGCCTGACCGCCCTCGCCACCTCCACGGTGTACGCTGACAATATTTCCACGGCTCATGTTCTGACGTAATGTTGCAGCTTTTATAATCGCATCACTACCTCCAGTCAGTTCCGCGTAGGTTACGCACAATATCTTGTTGAAGTATTCCATCCCAAATATAGTTATAAGCTCATAGCCATCAGTTCAACTTCACTCTGTAGCTCCACGAAGGCAGGTATGTTCATATCTTGCTCTCGACGTGTCACAATTCCATCAACAAAGACACTCACGCTGCCATCCTTGCGATCAACAACTATCTTCACTCGCTCACCGAAGGTCTGTGTCATTGTCTGTTCAGCTTCTTCGTGAGTAGTCTCAACGTCAGCCTGCTTCCAATTAGGAGTTCCGTTCAGCTGTGTCAGTGCAGTGAAGCGAATCTTCCTTGCAAGCTCGCTATCACTTTTGAAGTTCAGAGCCTTCCATACCATTACTGTGGTGCAGTTAAAGACTTCACACAAGTGAGCTTTACCTTTCTTACTTACATAGCTTTGTTTTTCCATAATTACTTTCTTATAATGTTTATCTTGTAGGCGGTGGGGAATCGAACCCCAATCGCTCCGATGCTTTTAATTCCGTGTCCGCTACCATTCGGACGTAGCCGCCTTTTTGTTAAATATCTATATTACAAGCCAACTCTGTGAATTTAACGAGCAGCTCCTGCTTTGCCTCAAACTCAAGCACTGCTGCCAAATGCTTCATCCCACCTACACAGCTACTACCTATTTTGATCTCTATAAGCTCTTGTGTTAAGGTAGAGATTACATCCATCATATACGCCTGTATCGTTTCAAGGTCACTCTTTTCTGTTTCCTCCAACAGCAGGCTATAATATTCTTTTTTGATTTCAAGCTTGTACAACATATCTGCATAATTCTGGAAAAAATCCTGATAGTTGTCTGATAACCCACTGTAACATTCTTCCATCTTGTTATTTATACTTAAAAGGCAAGAAGTAATCTCCTTCTCAACACTTTCTTTCTGCTTAGCATACGCTGTTAAATCTTCTGTCTTCATAATCTTTAATCTTTATTTTTTGTTATTCACGCCCCTTTTTTGTATCTTTGAACGCTGTTAATAAACTTAACACGCTGCAAAGATAATACGCAAATGCGAATAAACAAAATTATTTCGCAATTATTTTACGCAAAAGCGCAAATTATTAAACAAATGGATATCAATAAACGCTTTGAAATTATAATAAACTCTGTTTACAATGGTAATCAGAGTGCCTTTGCAAAGGCTATTGGAGTTACTCCTACAGTGATTGCCAACGTAGTAGGGGCAAGGCAGGGCAAGCCTTCTTTTGACGTAATATCAAAAATATGCGCAAATGCGAATATATCTGCGGAGTGGCTTCTCACAGGCAATGGGGATATGCTCAAACCCACAACAGAAGAGTCACAAGTAAAGGTGAAGCCTATACACCAACCTCGCAGCATAGAGAAAAAAGAAGATACGCAAGTAGTATATCTCTATGATTTTGAAGCTACTGCAGGACTAAAGGCTCTATTTGCCAACAACAAGCAGAACATTATTGACACGATCAAGATTCCCAATCTTCCCAAGTGCGATGGAGCGATTCGTATAGTGGGTGACTCTATGTATCCTTTGCTGAAGTCTGGTGATATCATCTTATATAAGCAGCAGTCGCCCGACATGAATAATCTACTCTATGGGGAAATGTACCTTCTCTCCTATGATATTGACGGAGAAGACTATATCGTGGTAAAGTACATCCGCAAGTCCGAAAAGGGCGAACCATTTGTTACGCTCGGATCAGAGAATCCTGCCTATGCGGCAAGAGACATTGACTTCCGTCGCATCACAGCCCTGGCACTCGTCAAGGCTTCCGTACGCATTAATTGTATCATCTGATTGACATATATATTATGATAGACCCAGAGAAGACCGAACTTGAAGAGTTCTTGAAAGAATATACCAGAGCACGACGTAATGCAGTGTTCTTTATTGAGAACTATTGGAACAAGCTACATCCTGATAATCCCATCATACTCACAGATGATGAGAAGCAACAGCTTTATAAAAGATTTAGAATGGCTCCGTTAGTTCATGATATTGTAGCCTATACAAAACGCCTTGAAGAGCTGCGAGCAAAGGGCTACAAAGATTGGGAGATTGACGCATAACTATATTCAATTATAATACGTCTAATAACTTAAGTTTATATTATATGAAAGAGAAAAAGAAGTGGAGTGAGAGGACTCCACAAGAAAAGAAAAAGGCAAAGCTTAATCTTACTATATTAGCGGTAATTGGCTTAATCGTAGTGTCAGTATTAATTGCAGGTGCATTTAGCGACTCTCCAGAACCACAAGAGAAGAAAGAACCTGTGGCTGTTGTTCACAATGATGTATTAGATGCTTCAGTACGCCAGGTAAAACAGTTCTTAAAAAAGAATCTGAATGATCCTGAAAGCTATGATGGTGTTGAATGGAGTCCTGTATCACAGAACCCACACACCAAATGGTTCATAGTACGTCATAAGTACCGTGCAAAGAATCAATATGGTGCAACACAGATCTACAACCAAATCTTTACACTTGACAGCCTGGGCACAGTTATAAGCATTTCTGATGTTGAATAAGGTACACGATAAGGCGCAAAAGTGAGCACGCACACACTTTTGTTGGGTGTAATACATCAAAATTAGCCTAAAAGCCTTGAAAATAAAGGAAATTCGACAATATGTCTATTAACGAGATATGATATTATACCCCTCCTTATACGGAATAAATGGGGGGGGTAAATGATTAAAAATAGGGTCTATCCGCTTTTTTTCGTCTTTATTAGGGGGGTGAATGTGGTCAAAAACATAAAAAAAGTGTCACCCCTAATGTCACCCCTCTTTACACATTTCGTTTTACACTGTCACCCCTATCGTCACCCCTAATGTCACTCCAAAGCCATTTTTTACCTTAAAAACACACCTTTACAACCCAATAAAATAAAGAAAACGGCTTTCAACCGTTCAAAAACGTATTGAAAGCCGTTCAACTATCGTTCAATCAGCGTTTTAGCTGTTCATACATACCCTTATTTTGTCACCTTTGAGCGTATAAGCTCACCAGCCCTAATACAAGCCTTTTTGTTCAGTACAACCCCTCCCTTGCTCAGTCCTACACGCTCCAGCGAGCTTTGCTTAATACCTATATCTTCAGCCGTCAAAACGCTGTAAATCGCAGGAATAGAGCCAAAGTAATAATTCTTTCTCCCTTTCATCAATTGTACGTGTATTACCTTTGTCATAGTTCTCTCTTTTTGCTTGCAAATATACAAAATAGTTACTATATACGATATTTTAAGTATATAATATTTTAATAATTGCGTAAAATAAAAGGTAAGCTGTAAATAGCCTACCTCATCAAGTTACACATAAAACAACCCTGTCACAGCTATTTGCTTCGCCTTTGTCGCCGTCAATACTCCTTACACTATTAAGTACACATATTCAGGCTTAAAACATCCCAAATCGCCCCATTTACCCTCCTATGTAACATTATTCTCTCAAACACCATTCAAATGCTCATCGAATGTAACGCAAATGTAACACGCTTGTAACATTTCGTTTTACGCTCCGTTCATCCTCTAATATTCGGTAACTCTCTGATATACAAACAACATAATCACGTCAACCCAACTATTGTATTTCACATTTCGTTTTACCCCCTTACTTTTTTTATCAAGCAAATAAGCTGTCGGCTTTGTTT